>Ga0126342_10004079_pt1 | contig 24646 bp, 27 predicted proteins | sample Cyp1metagenome_FD_92528 | JGI IMG/M metagenome (GOLD analysis project Ga0126342, IMG submission 92528) | Coral microbial communities from Lord Howe Island, Old Settlement Bay, Australia - Cyphastrea 1 metagenome | ecosystem: Host-associated > Invertebrates > Cnidaria > Coral ...
GTTGTTGTTGTTGTTTCCCCTTCAGCTCCTCCCATTTCCGGGCAGGTATCGCTGCATGGGCCAGCCCTGCATGGCTCCAAGCAATGTGCCCGATGCACCCAGCGTGCCATGCGTGGAGGGAGCGTTGATTGCGCATGGCAGCGACTGCACACTGATGTGCGACCTGGGATTTGTGCCCTCGCTATCCAACTTGAGTTGCAATGCCACGCTATTCGAGCCCTCCACCTTTTCCTGCGGCTCCGGCTGTTTGACGTTGCCGGCAAAGCCCCATCATGTTGAGCTGAGAAATGAACTATGCCCACACACTCTTTTTGTTAACAGTGATATGGGCTTAGTTGGGCTTAATTAATATACTTATTCTGTAACTTATACTACATAATTGCTTTAGTGACTCTGGATTGCAATAATCCACTACGGGAATCTCTATCAACCAACCACTCAGGGGATTTTGGAACAGCAAAGTCTTGAAGCCCAAACGACTTCCTAGGAGGTGTCAAGAAATTAAGACCTGTTCAGAACCATGACAAATGACATTTAAGTTGTTTTTTTGGCATCTACCGTTTTAGTGTTTTGGGGGTACGATGTTGTGACCCATCCTCATTTTTAAGACCCAAAGTGACCATGGCCGGGCCAGTGTGTTTCTAAGTCCACACCGAGGCATTGGCCAGCCTTGCAGCTATCCGACAGGGATTCCATTTGCTGCATCCCCAGCCTGCTTGGAAGCACTGGAGAACTTGACTCATGGCGCGGTTTGTACCACTCAGTTCCCTGGCCCTCGGGGCTGGAAATGGAAGACTGCGGAATACTGTAAATGGTTTTTGGGCTTTTCTATGACTAGAATAGAAAACATCCATTATGACTAGAAATGACTAGAATCAAGTTTTGGGATGTTTTGGGTTGTAGCAGTTTTTATGACAAGAAACATTTTTTTGGCATAGATTGAATTTTCTGGCTTAATATCAGCAGAGGTGTTTGATCTGGCCATCTTTTGGTACGCCAAAAAAAAAGGATGTTACATCTACACAATATATTGAATATATTAGGTACAATGCACATATGGTGTATTTGAATGTATACTGTATATAATATATATATATATATATATATAATATATTTGTAACATATCATAAACCACATGTTGACTCAGATACCAAGATAGCACACACCATTCCTTTTATAGATGTATAACGTACCATATATCAAACACCTCATCAAACATCTCTGCGTAGATCTACATGCATGCATAAAATATCTACGAAATGACTACCGTATGCCCAGGTGTTTGGAGGGTTACATCCCAAGCGAAGCGTACCTGTATTGCTATGGATCTTTGATGCGGCCCAGCAGCTTCCAATGCATCCCCAACACCACATATGCCAATTACGAGACGCCCAGTTCCCGGCCCCTTGATAACTTGATGGCAAGACTTTTTGAGTTGTGGAGTTGAACATGCTGGCGGTTTATTTATCTATTTTTTTGCCACCCCCTGTTGGGTTCGCAAGTCAAGCGTCTTTGGCTACTCTTGTTGAAAATTGGTAATGCATCATGGGCAATCGTGAATCGACATTTGGCAATTGGTAATCGACAAGCGATCATCGAGAATTCATGATCAACAAGCGATGATCTTTCGTCTATCATCCCGAGGGAATGCGGGGATGAAGATCTAGCCCTACCAGCTTTAAACTTGGGAAGCCTCCAAACTCCACCAAGATGGTTATTTTCATTTTGCCCAAGCCATTCTGGTTAAGAAAACCATTTGGACGCAGCTCTGGGCCGTCTGGCAATTTTATCTATCTATACCTGGTTGGTGGTTTGGAACATGAGTCTTATATTTTTCCCATCATATTGGGAATATTCATTTTCCCAACTGACTTCAAGTCCATCATTTTTCAGGTTGGGGTAGGTGGCTCAACCACCAAGCAGATGGTACTGGTACGAAGTCATGATCATCCGTTGGGTACACGGGAAGTGGGCCTTTTTGGTCATAAACAACTACCAAAAATGGTGATGGTTTAGATATGTTTAGTGATGACTTGGGTTTACCTTGGTTTACCACCTTTTTTCGTGTTTTTTCAGCAACCTGAAAAAACCCCAGTTGGGGGTGGGCCTTCCGCCACGTGCCGCGAGGATCGCAAAGGCTTGGTCCAAAAACATGGCCACCGCAGCTTTGAGTGATGGCTTTGTCCTGGCCTGCCACAAGGAGATTCGGAGAATTTGTGTATAAAATGGTGGAATTTAAAGATGTCAGTTCAGTTCCTTTTTGGAAAATGGGGATGTATAACTTGATAACCAGGGTTCATCAACTCAGATATGGGAAAATGGCGGATTTAGACAGAGTAGATTTCAGTTGAAGATGTACTACAATAAACCTCCGTAATATGGCTATGGCTCAAACATGCTGCAACATGGAGTACACATGGAACCACAAGATTGGTACTTCCTTCGAATGAAGCCATCCAAGTTAAGGGTAGATACCCTCCAGCAAACTAACACAGATATGAACATCCAACATATCATTTCCTAGGGAAATCCTGAATTTTCAGCATCTATGTTGGTTTAATGATTGTAATCTTAAACCAGACCCACAACAAATAATATATGGATAGACTTTTCATGACCTTTCAGGCAGCTTTTGAAATCTTTGGGCTGATCTCTGCCAAACAACACCCCCAATACATACATTGAATCTCCGCACTACAAAATAGAAACTGGCTTAAGCCAGCTCATTTCTTTGGGTGGTCTTAAAGTATGAATTGTCAAATTGTCATTATCATCCTTATTTTCATCTTGTTATCCTATCCCATCTCTTTTGAATGTGACTGCTCTCCTGCGGCTATGAAGGATGACTTTAGTCAGTCCATGCACTGCGTCAGCATGCTTTCAGGTGCCACCCTGCTGCGGCAGGGGGACCGCAGCAGTGTGACTGCTCCGGACGTGGAGATGTTTGTGATGCAGCCCTTAAGTGCCAACAAGGCGCGGGGCCTGAAGGGTGACCGGTGCTGCATGGATGATGAAAAACACACACAGATGGGGAGTCATGAAGAAAACAGGGATCTTGACTTCGAGTTTTGGGCTTTGAACGGGTGGTTGGGGCCTCACCAAAGATGGCTTTTGGAAGGAATAGGATGGCTTTCCGGTCGATCCTTGGATCGACTGCCGTTCCTCCGATCTTTTGAGGTCATGGCTTGCTACAAACTGGAGATGAGCAGCACCTCCTGTCGCACTCTGGAAGTTTCCACTGAGAGCAGCAGCTTAGTTCAAAGCAGCGAAGCTCATCTCAGCACGGGAGATACATACCACCTGTCACTGGCGCGTCTCAGCGATGAGAAGGGCCTGGTGTGCTTCCAGCACCCTGGACTAGCTGAGCTGGTGATGTTCTAATTATGTTGTCATCGCTTCGTTTCCTATTCGGAATCTACCGGGAGGATTTGTGATATGTGTAAATCTGCCTATATAGAATGGATCTACAGGGTTTTTCCGCTGTTTTTTCAGTCTTTGAAGCCACAATTTCCATCAACAAACTCTCCAAAATCCAGATTCTTCCCAGTCGTTTTGTAGCTCCCCCAAAAAAGGTCAGGATTTTCTAAAGCATCATCATTTTCCCTAATTTTTGCGCCACTCCCAAACAATGATCAGGATTTGCATCTCATTTTTTTCCCCCCAGGAGCGGCTTGAGCCAGTGGATCTGCCGCGTCGTTCGTTCCGGCGGCATGGCGCTGGGCACGGAGCTGGTGCTGGTCGGGACGCTGGCAGACCTCACCGTGACGGTGGTGACGGTGGAGCGGGCGGTGGTCTGTGCAGCGCGGGCAGAGAGACAAACAGAGTGGCTGGGATGTGGAGATGGTTCGTTTCCTTAGTTTTTGGGATGTTTTGCCTTTGTTTTTGAAACACAAGGAGTGTTTTTTTTAAATGTTGGCTCCATGTTGTTTCCAGTGTTGTGGAGATATATTTTTATTTTTGGGATGGGTTAGCCGTTCCTGAAAAATGGTCGTTTCCAAGTGTTTCCGGTCTGATGTTTTTTTTTTTGGGCTCCAGTCAGTACTATACAGTTTAATTTGGGATGCGTCAATATTCATGAAACATCTTCTTATTTCTTGTTTTTGAACGTTGTGATACTCATTGCAGCCATGGGATGATTGGGGTTCCAAATTGATCAGCCTCATTCATTTTTTTCAACATGTAAAAAAGCCAGGTGTCATCTGCTGTCCGTTTCCAGCACAGATGACTTGAGCATTCTCAGCTCAAGTTGGGTGAGCTCCGGTGCCACCTTCCTCACGGCCGAAGTTGTCGCTGAGTCCAGCCTCGTGGTCTTATGCTTTTCGCACTGGGCAGGTGGGGCTGGGCGGATTTTTCGACATTTTCCAGCTCTGCTGGATGAAAGTGACCAAGAACCAAGAACTATATGAGTTTGCGACCTTTATCATCCTTTGGCCGTTTTGGAGATCTATTGATATATATATAATATATTATATATATATTATATATATTATATATATATTATATATATATATTATATTATATTATATATATATATATATTATAATATATATACACTGTGGATGGTGGTCGGAGGCAATCCGTCCTCTTACCGTGGACCGTGGTTGGTTCAACCATCCAATTTTGGGACCAATGATCTGGTACCGAACATTTCGTTGGTTCAAATTTGTTGGATTCCCATTTTAGTTGCTTCAACATTGTTGACACGTTGTCTCACCGTTGAGGGAGACAACTCTGAATGCTCAGTTAAAAAATCCCTAGAATCGTCATTTTTGATGCATTTTGATGCCCAAATTCTCATAATCCTGATTTTTGGTGATGACATCCTAATTTTGATGGTCGTGTTCCCAGTTTTCACTAGTCAACTCCCAAGCAAACTACACTCAATTTCCCCCATGTTCATTGGTTAAACATGGTTAACATATGTAAACATTGACATCTTTTCGATGCAGCGTCATGGGGTGAATCCGCATTTTTCATGCTGAATGCCATGGCTGCCATGGGTGAAATCAACCGGCAGGTACCAGTGAGGCCATCTGCAAGGTCTTGCAGACCACTGGGGACTCTCTGCAGGAGATCAGCAACGTCACGGTCGACCGTGGGATCTCCAGGCGACCGTGATCCGCTTTTCGTAATGGAAGCCCCAAAAAATGGTGACCTATGCTGACCTGGGTGGTGTTTTGAAAGGTGAAAAACACCGCAGATTCTGGTCATTTTGGGTGTACCCAGGGGATAATCTGGAAAAAAAATGGTAGCATCTGGTAGCCGATGCTCAGCTGAATGGTGGTGATGGTGGTGTAAAAGATGCGTATTCAGCTAAGGGGGGATTAGGAAATTCATGGTATTGTATGAGATTGCCAACTTAACGAGATAGGCATAGATAGGCCACATAAGGGAGTCTGGAACTTCCAGCTGCAACTGGATTGGTACAGCTTCCTCGCCTTTATTTTTTGCAACCGCAAGGTTTGCTTCTTGAGTACAGCTGTTTGGATCATTTATTGCGATCTCAAACCATCACACATGATTATATATGAATATCACCTGCAAATCATCAAACAAGACTAACATGACCTCAAATACTTTCGGGGATTTCGAGAAAGTACTCAGATCCGGAGGTCTGGCTTTCACGCTTTCACTACCAGGTACCTCACGCTGGCCCCCGTACGCGCGGATCGGCTACTTCTCTGTTTTGAGCGACAAGGTCCCGTGGAAAATCTGCCCTGCCTGGACCACCGCTTACAGTGTGAAGCATGGGCACCTGGCCATACACCATCCCCGATTACCATTGTGGTGTGGCTAGAACTGAATGATCCCAGCTAGTTGCATACACAATAATCAACCACTTGGCGATGGGTTATTAAGTATTGTGAATCCCACATAGTTTTGAAAAGCGCAAGCGCTGTAGACTTGTTTGGGTCAAAATTACCACCCAAAATGGGCCTTGTAGAAATTGTTTGTTTTATTATCATGAAAGCTAAGATAAAGATATGGCCAGGATATGGCCAACACTCTTCACCCAATGAGGTGTCTCATCACTTGACCCTGATTTTGTTGTTGCCTTGGACACAAATCGATTTTTGAGGCAAATGATGGCGAGTGCGCCTTCAATCCCAAGTACATGGAGGAGTTTTGCCAGTGACCTGGCTGCGGACCCGAAAGTGATCTACAAAAAAGGCGGATGATTCTCAGATGACGGCTAGCCAATATGAGTACGCCCCCTATAGGTCAAAAAGGTCAACAAGGTTTTCGCAGGTATCTTCTGTAAACCTCATATCACTGATGAAAAGAAACAGGAAAAGGACAAGAGAAAAGGAGAAGACAAAGGAGAAGAGAAGGAACAGAGAAAGGAAAAGGGTAGAAAAAAGACACATAGGGCTGAGGTGGGCTTTATCAATATCGGGGGGGACACCAGGGCTGGGGGGGTACCCTTGGTGAACTTCCAAAACTCGTCAGCAATGGATCGTCTTCTTGTGGGCATCCTGTCCCCCTAAAAGGCCTCCAGTAGACTATATAGCTGTGGAACATCCACCATTTATAGATCATTTCCGAACCCATGGATTTCCATAGCTGTTTGTATGTTTACACTCACACATATCATGCTGCAGTAGGTTATATGTTCCATTATTTTTTGAAATGTTATACACCCAGTCTATCGCATATTTTTGTTGCTTAAGTCACCATGTTTGTTGCTTAAGTTAGCATATGTTTGTTGCTTGAGTCATCATTTGTGTTGGTTCAATTCCCCTATGATCATGGGCATCACATGGCATCACCATCATCGGAGTGGCAAAAAAGGCGCTCCTGTGGCATCTGCACCGATGTGGGACCCAGCCGGGGCCAGTGTGACTCGCTGCACCGTTGATTTCACCACGACACATGGGGATTGTCCAAAGCGCGAATGGCAATTTTCAGCTGTGTGGCTACTTCTAATAGATTCTGGATTTCCTTGCCCAAGCGAACAAGTTCGCAGCTGCTTCATAGGCTTCATATTCTAATATATTCTATCTTTTATTCTAAATATAGGGATTTGCAAACATAAACATTTCCCTCGGAATCCAAATTTCCCAAGTCCCGGTCAGTTCAGAGAAAATCCGCAGGGGTTATGGCAGATGTAATTGGCAGCTGTGACAAGTGATCATTGGAAGTTTCGATTTGGATGTTCACCAGATAGATATCGAATCATGACAAATTGAACCACTCAATGTCTTGATCAGCAGATCAAATTCATCAATAGATGGTTCAATTGATGACTTATAGACATTGTATAGATGGTTCACCACTCTAAATTCTATTAAGATGACTTGATAGACATTTTTTCTAAATTGAAATCGCAGATCAAACAGGCACAGCTCTGTGAATAGGACATTTGCGAAATTCTTTGCTGTCCTTGCTGTTCACAGGTATAGACATAGATGACTGATCTCTTGTTCAACACCAGGGATCATGAAGCCTGACTTAGGTGACAAAGATGATACATTTGGAAGATCAGCTTGCTGAATGTTGGTGAGCAAAATATCGGTGAAATCTCCAATCATTCTTGGTTCCATTCCCTCTTTGTGTTGGTTAAATTTATAATCTCCATTTTTGTTGGTTCATATTCTCATATATCCTCAATTATCCTCATTATATTGATGCCCGGTTATCGTTGGCTATGCGGCTGTACGACCCTGTCTTAAAGTGCAGTCAGCACGTGTCAGCAACGACCCAAACAGCCCACTGCTGAGTATGTCATATTCCCCAAAGCTGTTGGCAAAGACCCCGTGGTCAATTTCTTCCCGAATTTTCCTTTTGTTGTCGGTTGTCGGTTCATGGCTTATAGTCCCATGTATGTTTTTCTTGTTATAGTTTATATCCGCAATTCCAACTGAAATCAATTGCATCACTTAAAGTCCATTTTCATACATTTTCTAATGACTTAACATATCTTAACATAATTAGTTACCAACATTTTCTGGTGGTAACCTGGTAACCACCATTTTCTTGGTATCATGTCCACCGGGTCTCGCCAGGTAATGTCCTGGGCCTTCAGTCAACTGCTCTCCACAGCGGTCCGCCCGTGGTGGTGAATCGAGGCATCACGTGGAATCTGGCAACGTCCAAGGCGGGAAATCTGGTTGGAGCTCACTGTAATGATGGTTAGTAGTGGGACATTGGGAAAATTTGATGGAAAATTTGATGGTTAGTAGGGGTATGATGGAAAATTTGATGGTGGGTATCTATCCCAGAATCCCTGATGGTTAGTAGGGGTATCTATCCCAGAATAGCATAGAATAGCCTTATTTCAATGATTCAATCAAATTCAATCTATTCATCCACAGCAAACCACCCTACCAAACCAACCAACCAAAAAAAAACCCAACCAAAAAACGAAGCAACGAACCAGCAACGAACGAGCTAACAAACCAACTGAGCTAAGTAAATCTGATCTAGTCTTGTCATCTCATCTCACCTGTCTCACCTCATCCCCATTGAAAAAGGGGCCTGGTGGCAGCGTGGCACAGGTGGACAACGAAACGGCCCTGGTGTGCTTCAGCGATGCCACGGTCCGCGACGCGGGGCGCTGCTGCTCCGTCTGGGCCCCGCAGCACTGGGAGATTCTTGAGGCGCGCGCCTGCGACGCGGCCGACGGAACTAGCGAGGTGGTGGCGACCTGCTTGGCGTGAGGAAAACAAAGATGGGCGACTTTGGTATTGTCTAGTGTCTTAGGGTATAAAATATGTTTTTTTGATGTTTTTCGGATGAGAAGGGATGGATTTACTGCCAATGATTGGGGATTTGTTTGATGTTGGTAATTATTTGGGATTTGGATGGATTTAGAAGGTTTTCTGCGTTTCTTTCTTCAACCAGTAGCATTTCACAGGTTTGGTATTCGAGATTTGCTGGGAGATTTGTTGGATTTTTCAGCTAGCAAACATGTGGAAAAATCATGAGCCAAGGCACCGGGTCAGCTTCATACCCCAGGGGTATGAAGCAACACAGGATCCGCCATGGGAATCCATTCAATGGGTGTGTTTGCCGGGAATTCATGGGCGAAAGAACTCAGAAACCGGTTATGGAAAGGGCATATTTAAGACTTGTAATTGCCTTGACCTGGCCCAAAGGGCTCATTTCATGGGTGCACCTTTCACTTAATTTAAATGGGCGGTGATTCAGCGGGGTGGATTTGGAGACGATGGGTTGATTTACTGAACGACTGACGGTGCGTGTTTCGAAATTCGGGCATGAGGTGACGGCGGGTTGACGTTGGATCAGATGAATGATGTCAGGTAATTGGTTGCATGATGTTGCATGTTTGCCCACCTGGAATTTGCAGCAGTTTTCCTGTTTTGAGCTGGTTCCATTGGAAGATCTTGCTCATTGAATCATATCAAACCTCAGGGTCCAGTCCCAAATTTTGTGCAAGTCTGAGTGTCTGAAGCTATTCTTCCTACCTCCGTTGCTTGTATTGTGACTTGTGCCTTCGGTGCCATTCATTTTCCCATTTTGTTGGTAAAAACATACATTGGTATACGTGGTTATATCATATCAGCTATATCACGATTTATCACCATTGGTATCCGTTGTATCCACCCGCGTTGGCGCTCATATCAAGGTAGACCAACTAGACGCTTCTGAATATTCTATTCACCTTCAGGGTATTCACCGAGGTATTTGGGGTTTGAGTTATAATTTATATATGGATACATTTCACTAGCTACAGTGGCCCCATATCCCAGCCTATGGTGGTTTAAATCCCATTGTCATACCCATAATTATGACCCATTATTAACCAATGATTACCAATTATCAACCATTATGACCCATTAACCACTATGACCATGTCTTTTTCTATGACTTCCTCTGGGAAGTTCAGGTTGCAGCTCCAGTTGGACGGGAAGTCACTCGGCAGTTGGTATGGCAATCCAGGGACGATAACCGCACGTTGGGAGTATGTTGGGCCTATGTTGGGCAGGCAAAACATGTGGAAAAACACACGATTCTAGAGCAATAGAGGGCACCCCCAGGCCGGCTAAAGCTTAATAGCTATTGCAATTGCTTCCGGATCATGCGTGCCAACAACAAACGCCTCGGCACCTTCGGTGAGGGCAGATCTCTTTAGCGATTTCTTGATGCGGACCGAAACTCAGGCCACCCAAATCCCCATTTCAGGTTTCTATATGGTTCTTCATTTTGTCACGTGCTACTAGTACACTGTGCTCGTTATTTCCCTACTTCCAGTGACCACCATCATTGCCACCATTCATTTTTAGACTTAGAGGTTCCCTCTAACCCTTCATCTTCCAGCCAGTGGTACCTGAAAATGCTTTAGTTTCAGTTTCACCAGAGAGAATTGGTGAAAGCCCGGGCACCCACGTGGATCCCCATGGTGTTTGATGCTGGGGATCAGGGCAGCCCTGCAAGTGGACTTGGGCGACGGAGCCGCTGAGGCCGACCGAACGCTGGCCGATGACCCCATGGGTATACCACAAGTCATGGCACGTGATGACATGTGATGACATAGGGTATACCATTGTTGATATATGCTGTGATATATGGTATGATAGTGTATGATATATGATTACGATATATGGTATGTTATACCCTTATCAATTGGCAACTTGATGGCACACCGGTGTTTTTCGCTTTGTTTTTGGACCCAAAATGACGCAATGGCTTGAGCCATTCCCATTAAGTGGGGAAGCTCTCCCCAGTGAAACTGTGAGAACTGGGATTTCCTCATAATGTTTGTTGATTAAAAGCACTTATATAACCAGTCGCTCTTCAGCAAACTAAGACAGATATGGAAAATATTGTAGATCATTTTCTGGGAAAAACCATTTCTTTTCCATATCTATAGTAGTTTACCTCAGGATCAAACCTTTGAAATCAGACAGTTTACCTCAGTTTGCCTCAGTCCACCTCAGTTTACCTCATGGCAACATCGCTTAAAGTCATTTGAACTCATTAGAATCAGTTAAAGCCACTCAGAACCATCATTGAATCTTTTTTGGAACTAGTTAAGAATCAACTTCAGCCACTTAAGAATCGCCCCACAGCATTGACCTCCCAAGTGTCGCCCCGGGGCCCTGCAGCCGCTGCTTCGTGCCTCCCACGACCACCTGGCGGTGCAGCTGAAGCTGTCGGATGCCTGGCTGGCCAGGCAGCATGCCAGGGCTCAAGGACCATGGCGATGAAGGGAACGGGTGAGACCGGGGCAAAGGAAAAAAGCAGGGTGTATGATATATATATATATATATCTTAATATATATATATATCTTAATATATATATATCTTAATATATATATATATATATCTTAATAAATATATATATATATATATACACATGTTTTTTTTTTGATTTTTGTTCTGGGATAGAATTCCTATAGAATGTTTTCTGATTGGGAGATGTTGGATGACAATGAGACTTCGAAGATTATTGAACTAGAAGTGGCATGTCACACCATAGAAAAACCGATCAGATCCCATGGCAGGACCTGACCTGGCCGAGGAGTCTGAGGAGTGCGAGGCCACGGTGGATTTCAGCACCAACTACCAGAGATTTGGGCATCAACTATGGGATTTGATGGGATTTGAAGTATAGAATGGGATTCTTTGTTGAACTAGCCTCTGGTAATTTGTTACATAGCGAACTGGAAAGATCCACCATGCTTTTCATGGGAAAATCCACTATTTCAATGGCCATTTTCAATAGCTATGTCAGCCATTACCAGAGGGTAGCCTTCTCATCGCTGTATGGGACGACGAAAGCTTTCCGACTTTCCCTGACCCGATCGGTGACATGCGTAGTGTCAAGCACCGCTTGTGAAAAACATGTCAAAAGTTCACATCTGAAATCTGGTAGCTGTTCAATTCTAGACTTAAATATATATACTTAAATACTCCATTCTGTAGTACGTGAATGAGGCCAGCTCGGGAGTTGCAGTCACAGTCATCAGATGTCAGGTTGCAATTTGTGTATCAAAAAAACGAGCGATTTCTCACGGACTTTCAGGGATCATCTGATCATTCCTTCCAGGAGTTGGTTTGTTCTCTATATTTGGATGGTTAACCCTCTGGTAATTCACCAGGTTGCTATGATTTGCTATGGAAACCATGGTCCATTTATTACAGTTCGATGTTTTGCCTAGTAAACACACTGCTTTTCCACAGTTCAGAAAATTAGCAGAGGGTAGAGATGTATTCCATTTTTTATTTGGGTTAATAGTTGGCTGATTGGCTAATAGATCATTGCTAATGTGTCGATTTTCCCCAAAACAATCAGCCCACCGAATGATGGCCCCTGTACCGAGAGGTGGAGCTATGCTGTCGAGCCTGTAGGGCTCCCTTGCTGCGTGAGCGCAGTGCTGAGGAGGACGATTTCAGCAGTTTTCCAAGAATCCGGAAGCAAAATCTAGGGAAACTGGGGATATCATGGGGATGTAATGGGTATACAACCAATGACGATCTGGTTGGTGGCATGGTGGTGTCATTTTACCAGTTTTCCAACTATAGAAATGGAATGATGATCCCCAATGACTAATGACGAACATACATTTTTCAGGTGGTGGCTCAACCAAGCAGTGTGCTTTGGCTTTTTCTGGCATGCTATTGGATTTTAACAAGAGGTTACTCGATTAGCAGGAGGAAATCTCGTAGACCCCCATGGTTTGCGGGTTAAGCCGGCTTGGGCCAAGGGCCACATGTTCAGTGACACTCATATGATGAGTTTGTCCCTAAATCCCTTGGTCTACCATCATCTCCCTTCTGAAGAACGATTGCCGCGTTCACAGACAGTCCTGCTGTGTATGTACCATGGCTGAGCAGCATGTCAGGGGCCTTTGCAAGCGCTGCATTTGCCGACTGACCTATGGCAAGCATGTGCAGAGGCCGATGAGACGTGGGGGATCATCGTCCGGTCAATCTCTGCTCGGTATGAACCGGTTTCGAATGTCACTTGGGAGATCTCCTCCATGTACCTAATTGTAGCTATGGCATCTTACGCCGCTATGCCGCTATGCCACTTGGCAGGTGGTTGCGTGCGAAGAGTGCATGCCACTGGGCCAAGGTGGGATTCATGGGAAGGGCATGGGAGAGTAGCCCACAGGTTTACTGTGGAATGCGGCGGTGCATTGAAGCGGAAAAGGATGACACTTTGTTTCTCTGGGAAAAAATGCAGCATAACTATGGAACATTACCATTTTGACATTTTTTGACAGTAAATCATTGAAGATTGAAGTACATTGGACATGGCTGCCACTTCGCAAGCTCTGAAATGACCAGAGTTTTGGTTTATCAACATGTTTTCAAGAGATAGCAACATCATTTTTCACGTGCAGTGTCTTCAGCGTCGGATGATGAATTCAAGCTATCAGTGGATCTCGTTCAGTGTCGATTCAAGATATGACTCGACTGAGGGAAAGCAGATGGTAGAGCTCCAGACTTATTTGAATCAGATTCTGTTTGCATCTCAAAAGGTACCCAGCAGTTGCTTCCAGAACAACTCACTCTGTTACCTCGGGAAATCTCCATGATATGGGAAGAGAACAGCTAGATATGGACAGTTTGAAATGGGGGATCCCCAATTTATAGCAGTTTTTTTTTGAACACACTACAATCAATCAACCAGTTTTCTTTTGGGTGCTCCAGTTGCTACAGTAAATGGATATGTTCAGCGATCCCAAGGTCAAGGTATGTCAAGGTCGACGTGGGAACATCAACTCTAAATGCCTCATATTTCGGGGTAGCCATAGCTCAGGGAATTCTCATGGCCATTTTGTTTCAGACAAACCTAAATATCATATTGAATCATATTGCGTTGATAATGGTTGTATAGCTATTTCATTATCCCATTCATTACATCCCCCAAATACATATCTGGTAACCCCCTAAAAAGAAGAAAAGTATCAATCATTTATCTGAAAATTGATCAGCATTTGGAGCTAGATTTGAACTGTTCGATCATTTTTTTGGCTGGTTGGTGGTTTCAAACATTTTTTTTCCATCATATATGGGACGATCCTTCCCATTGACGAACTCATATTTTTCAAGATGGTTAAGTCACCACCAACCAGATATAAACCCATTATGATCTGTAGGATGATCCTCCCAGGGATTTCAACATCGAATCCCCAGGAGATCTTTTTTTATGGGGTGTTTTCCATAATGACAAGACCGGTAACAGGGAGATCATGGGAATATCCTTCCATAATATAGTATCATAGATTATCATAGTATCTATAGTTAGATCCCCTATAAATATCTATAAACCATAGATGGGGGTTGGCATATCCCAACTGGATGGATTGGGATCGTGGCAGGTCATCTCCGCGCGGAGCCGGGAAGGCTCTTCGTGTCTTGTCAAAGCCTGCTGGCGGCGCGAGGAGAAGCGAAGCGAGCAATGCAGGGGGCTAGGAAAACCATGGGAAACCGTGGGAAAATATGGTGAACATATGAGGACATGGAGGGTTTTCATGGGAGAATCCATAGGAAAACATAGGAAAAACATGGGGCAATATAGGAAAACGATGGGAACATATGGAAAACAAAGGGAAGATATGAACAAAACCACGAAGTAAATGGAGGTTTCTAGCTGGGAAGATCAAATTTGATTGCTGGAGGGTAAGAATGGTGAATACTTGTTACTACCATTTTACTGAGATATTTCTGGGTATATGGGATAATTCCATGGATAACTATATAACCAACGACACACAATTTTGATGTGCGTGAACACGAGGTATTCTGCACCAAAGCTGGCAATTTTAATGGTCGGACTTTGATGAGCAACTGATTAACTAGTGGATTTGTGGTACCCTCTGGTAATTTAACATAGCTATTGAAAATGGCCAGTTATAGTGGATTTACCTATTAAATAAAAATGGTGATTTTCCATAATTATGTTAGTTTACCAGAGGGTATAGAATACCCCAGGTTCGGACAAATCCATATACGCGGATAGGTGTTGTTTCCTTGTTCCGTTTTTATTTCCAATTGTGGTTTCTTTTTGCCTCCATTATTTTTTTCCGGAAGCAATGAAAAGATGTTTGTTGTCCCCACCTAAGCACCATATCTTGTTGGGGATGCGGTTAGATACAGCAATTCAACGGGATCTCACCAACCAAAATGAGGATTTAGCCAAGAATATATACTGTCTCTGTATGTATCTATATATATATCATTATATATCCCACTTCTGGCAATCTGGCATAGCTATGGAAAGTGGACGATTTGTCTATGATTTACCTAGAACACATGGTGCTTGTCCATATGTATGTTAGACTACCAGACGCTAGAGATGTATGTATTTCAACTATTTTGTTCTGTCCGACAATGTGGGGGCATCCCAAACCCACAAGAATGTTCCGTTTTGAATACAACCATTCCATCATCAATCACAAGCAAAACTGAGTATGTCACCAACACTGGGTACATGAACTTTGGGTGAGATCTTCCCAGCCAAGGTTTTTGTGTACCTGGTTACCTGTGTGAAAACAATCCGAATCTGGCAACATGACGATCCTATTTTCAAGAGGAAGATCATCTACTAATCTAGTTGTTTGAAAATGGGGTGTGCCCCCCAGTTTGATGGTTTATCATCCTGAAAAAACCGAGGAAAAGGTTCCATTTTGGGTACGTATCATTTTCAGACCAACCCAAATACCAGGTCGAGATGATCAAGTTGGTTATAAAACTTTATGATTTTCCAATAATATAATATATAACGAGCATTATACACCATTAGACACGACTATAAACACCATTATAAACACTATAATTTCGTTATAAACACTATAAACACCATTATAAACACTATAAACACCATTATAAACACCATTATAAACACTATATTATTCACCATCCAACAATTTTCCAGAGGATTTTTCCAGAGGATTTCCAGCACCAGGAGATCTCTCGATGACCCTGGTGCCATCTGAAGGTCTGCTGCGCTGCAGCTGCGGCGCAGTGGTTGGAGAGGCCGATGGCATCAGGCGGCCGCGCAGAGATTTGGGTCTTCATTAAGCATCCTGTAATGGTGTTTAATGCTGTTTATAATCGATTTTGTTTTATATAGTTCACCAACTTGATCTGATGTTTTATAAACATCATATAGTTTACCATATAGTTCACCATATACTGTAGTTTGTATGAAGATGATGTATACCCCCAGTCACTGGCCACTTTAGAGGGAAAATATGATGTGTCTGACAAGTTGGTTTAAAGTTTAAGGGTACCCATGGTATCCTATTTTCAAAGAAACCCATTTGTAGTACTGTAGCAGCACTTTCAACTCACATAGGGCCATATAGATATATAGCATTCAGAAATACAAAAAGGATCTGACCCTATACCATCCCAAGAATCCTATTCCAGACCTTATCATGAAATGCTTCAGGCACATACTGTGCCCTGGATTCCAACGAGTTTTGCCTTGGGGATTCCACTCAATGAGCCCCAGGACCTCGAGACGCCCTGGCAAAGTGGCTCGCAAGCTCTGCAGCTGGGGACATGTTTGTCGCAGCGCTGGGGTGTTGCTTTACAAGCACCGTGCAACCTGGGCGGGGGGGGGAAGCTGGGTCGCGTGTGCCGGGTTCGAACTCCTACTCACCCTACTCATCCTACTCATCCTTACTCGCTGTAGAAAAATCTTGTCCCCTTGGACAATGGCCTTGTAAATGATCACTTGTAAATTTTAGATGATGGATTTTTGGGCGGATTTCTCCTGTGGAAGAGTGCTTGGGGGTGCAGTTCGACTTAACCACTGAGTATATGGCCGTATGCCATGATTATATCCATTCCGTCCCTGTGGTGCGCCCTCCAGGTGCATCCATGCCCTTAAGAGCCCGAGATGCCTTGGCGGACTATACTGAGGATGCGCGCCGGTGGCAGGTACGGTACTGTAGGCAATAGAAACAAGATGAAACAAGAGTGGTTGAACATGGTTGAACGGTTTCATCATGTTTATATCATGTTTATCATGTGTTTTTGTCCGAAAGTGAGGTACTATAGATCCCAAATGGGAATTTTTAATGCGGATTGGATTCACATATCCAATCCATTTCAATTAGGGTATCATATTTCAGACAAAGCCATTTCTATATCATGTTTATGTAATCGTATATACCCCCAAGTTGGTATGGGTTTATCATTGGTACAGTTGCATCCAAAGGGAGGTTTTGGGGTGGAAGGTTTTTTTTCCTGAAAGCAATGAGTTTTTTGCAGGAGATGTTGAATCGAAGAACCCATCTACCTTTGGGAAAACCGTTTATTTTATGATCGCTTTTACTTATTATAATCTCTATACTAGTAAGCCGACCATATATATATACGCATATATATATAGGTTTGTAACATTTATTACCCCATCAAAGTATGGTTCTATGTAGGTTTCTGATGTTTTCTTTCACAGTGAACTTTTTGGTCCTGCCAGAGTTGAGAACGCGATCCCATGCCTCTCTGCCATATTTCCAGGAAGCCTCCGTGCTAGCGCATCTACTGACCTTGCGCATCAGCGAGGCAGTGGGACGACATCCGGAGATGGCTGGATTTACAACCGAAATTTTTCATATCCTAGCAGATCTTCACCACCAGAAATAAATGGCTTTAGATGGATTTAGTTGGTGGTTTTAGATATGACTTGTCAATTCTGAATGAGTGATGCTTATTTTCCATCCCTGGATGGGTCCAAACGTTAGCCCCAAAAGACATCCCCAAGACCAAGAAAAGGGCCGAAGTCAAATGGTGAACCCGTTTACTTTTTCTGAGGAGAAGGCACATCCATCCCCTGCATGGTCCATGTAAGGTTCTACCGTTCTACCGATCGCTGATGCTCAAATGTTTAGTACCAACGGACCCACAGAAAAGGCAACTTGTTTGATCATATTTTATTTTGAGCAAAGACTCACCCAAGAACTACCCAAGAAAATCCACCTCAGAATCACCATGGCCGGCGTTGGGGTTCGATGCCCAGGGGCAATCGCGATTTGTGGTGCTTCCAAGTCATCCGCCGTGACCTGAAACAGATGGGGTTTTGAAAATAGAGGAGATCCCCAGTTGTCGCCATTTTTGATCATTTAGGTAACAAAGGAGGGAAAGTGATGATCGTCAAATTTTGGGGGTACCTTGTTTGCAGACACATCCATTTTGTTCCCTGAAAAAAGCATAAAAAAGCAACAAATATGCGGATACATAACCAACAATCATGAGGATATAATCTACTGAGTCAGGGCCTCGCTGTCACACGCTCATGCTGGTCTCGCCCACGCACTCGATTTCCGTCACACACAGACACACGCATGCTTGACGTGAAATGTACTGCACTGCACCCTTCAATGGAAATGAAACCTTGGATTCTTTCCTCTTCGCCCTTCTGGGTTCAACATGAGTCTCGTCTATGCATGCTTCGAGGTTGAGTATACCCTTGCTGTCTTGTACCTCTCCATCTCCCCATTCCACCAAACACGACTGTTGTGGAGACTCCTATTCCAAGATTCCGCTCCTGTCCCCCTCCTGTTCCCCACCCAGGGTCATACTTAGGCAGCACATGTAGGTGCGGGTGAGCAACTGGGATGTAGAGCCAATAATGTGACATGGATTTGACCAACGAACATGATCTTTGCTCCAATTTATGGCCATTGCAACTTGTGGCAGAAAACATTGGGTTCCTTATTTTGATGATTTTGAAATAAGCCCGAATGGGCGCTACTTCTAGGTGATGTTCCTATACGGATCGGTTTAATTTCTTTTAATTTACTGTAGTATCCTATAGTTACTTTCAAAAAAACATATTACAGTATATATATATATAAATAATATGTATATATGCACAAAAAAAACAAACAAGGGAACAACTATAGTTTTCCAACAAAGAAACCCCGGGTTGATACACCGGTGTTTTTGATGGGGTGATTTCTATAGCTACCACCGTGAAATCACTTCACCTGAGGTCCGCAGGGTCTCTGAGGGACGGCCCGGCATTCAGCATTTCGGAGGCAGCCAGTTGCCATCCGAAAAAATGGATGGTTTACCATTGAAAATGGCCCATTTATAGATGGTTTACCTATAAAAAAATGGTAAACCATGGAAATTCAATGATAAACCATGGTTGAAATAGAGATTTCACCAGCCATTTTTCAAAGAAAGCTTCAAAATGATGAGATTCAAATGATGAAAAATCTGGTTGGTGGTGACTGGAATTATGGAATTTTATGACTTTCCATTCAGTTGGGAATGTCATCATCCCAACTGACGAAGTCCATCATTTTTTGGAGGGGTATACCACCAACCAGCAATGTTTGTTTGAGATGATGAGATGGTGATGTTTTTTCTTGACATTTTTGTGCCATGGCGAGACCCCAAAAGATCTGCGTTTCAACATTTCGGCCCACTGGGATGACCCAAAATTGCTACGAGTTGGTTTCCGAAAAAAGGGTACCTTCAATTTCAATGGATTGTATTATTCATTATTCTTATCTACTATATATTAGGACTATGTATATATATAGACTCATTATCGTCATTCCCGTGAACATCGTTCAATTTCTGTGTCATTCCCGTGAACATCGTTCAATTTCTGGGGTATACCATGATGTATCCCACCCCTTTTCGGATACATTTCGAGAATCACCGGACAGTTGAGCCAGGCCCTGGAAGTTCGCTTGGTGCTGCCAGAGCTTCTCTTGCTTCGAGGCCCGCGCACGCGATGGGAGATGGGAGACGGGGAGGTGATGGGAGCCATAAAGATGGGGAGGTTCCCGGATAGCTACATTTAGAAAGCCATTCTGCGGTAGGGAAAATGATGATGATTGATTGGAATTGGGGGTCGCCATATATTTCACATGGGTTTGTTTGAACATGGGGTGTATCGCCAAATGGCTATTTTGACAGTGGTGATCAAGCAATGGATGGAATGGGGTAGCCTATTTTCAGACACACCATATATATATATGTATATATATATATCATACTATTTCATCCTGAATAAATTGAGAATTCACCTAGACCTTGAGACTCGCTCAGTCTTCGGAAAGCAGTCGGCTCAGCATGCTACGAACGGGGAACGTCGCTGGGGATCTGGGATGTCAGTGGAGATGGTTCCCGCAGTGATTGGGGTAATCTGCAAACCGGACATTTCGCCACCTCAATGATGATATAATTATATATATATATGGTGAATTCTCAATTATTCAGGATTGATATTATTGCCTGAATTAAAGTATCCTTCATTGTCCCAAGGATCGTGCTTGCTTTTTAATCCAAAGCCTGCTGTGCCTCTGAAAGTGTCCATGCTGACAATGGCAAGATGCAACCATCCTCCTCATTCCAGTTCTCGCAGGCCTCCACTCCCCCAATCTTCCATCTTCAATGGCTAGAAATTCAGTATTTTTGGGCGCTTGATCTCAGAAGATCATCTGATCAGATTTGGGCTGTGGCTCCAAAAAAACCTTTAAGCAAAAAAAATGCAACTCCGCCGGATGATTCAATCCTTCATACGACCAAGCTTTGTTGGTCCGTTGGATCCCACATCCCCATTTCAGGTGGCTTGATCTCTGGGTCGCGCCAATTTTCACCATCAATTGGAGGGTTCAATGGCTAAACTGGTTATGACATCTTGATCATGTTGTGACGCTACCAATCGCACTGCGCAAATGAGGGACTTTAATAGCCTCTGGTTATTTAACATAGCCATGGAAAATGGCGTTTCTTTATAGATGGTCTACCTATTAAACATGGGTGGATTTTCCATGGCTATGTTAGTCATAGCCAGATGTCCATTGGTCCCCATCGAATCACGGTGCAGGGGACCAGGTGCAGTTGGCCTCCAAGGCAAGGGGCCGGGATGGCAGCCACCAATTATGAGGGTTCAAGTACTACAAATTGGGTGGATTTAACCATCAACGATGGGGTAGAATGAGAATAAAAAAGCAATGATTTCGCTGGTTGGTTTCTTTCAGAATTGTTTGTTTCCGTCCCTACATGAGCTGATTAAATGACTTTCGTTCCTTTCGGCAAGCCAACAGAAACGAAGGAGTTGCAGGTGGTTTTCTACCCATTGCTGGCCATGATATTGGGAGCCCTCGGGAACCGTTCCCAAATTGAACATTAATGGGACGATGATTTGCACATGCTGTGCTGGTTGCTGAATCTATAGTATTTTTTGGCGTATCCATCGTACGGTGGATGGAAGAAATCCTGCACCAGTTGATAGATGGTTTATCCCATTATTTATAGGGTTTCAAACCATCCAAGGTGGTGCAGGATTTCTTCCATCCACAGTATGTAACAGTTTCTTCGAGGATGTTTGCCAATGCCAAAGTCATGTCAGACAGCTTTGCGTATTTGCAAACGATTAAGACCTTTTGGCCTGCCGGAACATAGGTTTGGGCCAGGACGTCTTTCTGTATTCAGCAAGCAACTATTGATATGGAATGCGCCCAATTTCGATCCATACACATTTGATAGGATTGATGTTGTTTGGTGCTGTTGGCGATGCATAATACAGACAGCAACACAGCAACACGTCGATGACGACGAAGAAGAAGGAGGAAGAAGAATAATAAGAAGAGGAAGAAGAAAAAGAAGAATAACAAGACGAAATGGAGGAGAAAGCACAATGATATGATCACGTTGTTCATGATCCTGTTGAGGTCTGACAACTGCTATTTTGACCCATATCCATGTTGTCCGCAACTCCAGAGGTTCTGTTTCGAGAACGCAGATGTGCAGCTTTGCCCGAACTAACTCAAGTTGTGGTGCCTCAGGACCGGAGCGGTTTGCATCGGTTCCACACGATGCCTGGGATGATGAGTCGGGAAAATACAATGTACACAGACACGATATCACATAACAATACATAGCATGTATCATCATATGAGTATACACATGTATCCATACAAATGTAGTAGGCGGATCCCCAAAACCATGGGTTTCAATACCAAAATTGTCCAATTTCATATGATTTCGGGTCCCCCACTTTTAGGAAACCTCCATATATATATATATCTATAGATATAATATGTATAATAGACCTTTAGGTACTATTTTGTTCCGTTCTTACTTATTACATATTCTTACTTGTTACATATATATATATATGTATGTTGTGTATACACACAACACGTTTAAAGATCCGTTTAAAGATCAGGGTTCACGATCCGCAGGAGGCTTTCGAGGCCTTGTGCTCCAGCTTGGACTCTTGGGTGCAGAGGTGCGCGCCCGGGATGTGGGAAGATCGTGGCATATCACGGCATATTTCGCCATGAAACATATGGCAAAATGGACCATTTCACCATTAGATTCTAAGATATGTTATGGGAATATGGTTTTGTGTGGAATTTCCCTTAAATGATACAATCCAGATATGTTAACCTACCCAGATGACTTTAAAATCTGGAAAGGCATCCTGGAGCCATGCATTGGTGGGAAACCCTGCTGTTGACATCCCAAGAATCAGCATTTCTCACCGGAAACAGAGATCTGACTTTTCATATCGAATATCCGTAGTGAATATCTCTATCACTATTTACATCTCATATCATCTGATATCATCTAAATCTAATATCATCTAATATCATCTAATATCATCTAATATCATCTAATATCTATATCCACATCTACGGCATGTATATGTTAATTTTTCCCTTCCGAGTTCCAGGTTGGAGTTACCCAGACTCATTTCTTCAAATGGGAAACACACATCTAAAAGAACATGGATTTTTCTACTTGGAGAGTGACCTGAAAGTATCAGGACTTGGATTTTTGGCTTCTTGGTTATAGGTCCAGAGTTGGCTCGTGCTCCCCAAAGGAACTTGCGCCCATGTCAAGCTCCTTGTGATCTAGGATCAGCCCTCAAGAAAAGATAGATACTGACTCACAAATTATATTCACACAAAACCTGTTATGTATATTATATGTGTATATATATATCTGTAATATATATCTGTAATATAATATGTATATGTATATTACTATATATGATCCCATCCGGCCACCAGTCCCCCCAATGAGTTGGGTCCCCCAGGGATACCCCTCATTATCTTATGCCGCGCTGTCCATATTCTATCTATGCACTAGTTATATACAATCTATATTCTACGGACCACCACTACTTCTGTGGCGTCCTATATATATACATACACACTCTATATATACCCTGCATATACTCGATGTATACCCTATATATATATACACACACTCTATAGATATTCTAAATATACCCCTTTCACTGGCATACTCACCCCCTCCCACCCACAGGGGGGTGGGAGGGGATCATCACTTGTACTTTGATCACATATCCCTATATAATCCTATATACCCCTGGACCTGGGGGGGACTGGCCTGTAGGATAAACATGGAGAATTGGCTTGGTCCCAAGGTCCCAGAGCTCAAAATCATCTCCCAGGCTGCCTCCCTCACTGACGGCTGCCCCCGGAGCGGAATGGCAGTGCAGCTATTTACCTCGCCCGCCAGAGTTGTAAAAAGGGTTGAACTTGACGCAGCTTGAGAACTGAGCCATCAAGGAGTTGTCCAGACAGCTTGGTCTTTTGGCGACCAGTTGAATTTGGTACCGTATATCCACAAATCTTGGATCTAAAGTATTTGGGCTATGCGTCCAACTTTTAGATCTCTAGAATTTCATACAGTCCTTTCCTCTTGCAGAGCAGGGTAAACCCCCATTTTTTCACACCATATTAGGTACATGATGGCCACATTGGTCCGCCAGCTGGCCCCACCAAAGTGATTAATCATGATTCAATCATATGTGTGTTTATTATGTATGGAACCCAACTGACCTCTATTTTGGACCAGTAACCCTTCTTCTATATATCAAAACCGCTTAAATGAGATGTTTTTTTGATTCCAGGCATACGCCTACAAAGCAATATAATATACATTGTCAATGTTCATTGGTTAAATGTTTACTTTGAACCGTTTTTTTTTTTGGCGGGGTCCAGGGATGGGATTGGAAAAATAAAGTACTATAGCTCCATATATATATATTTAATTATATATATAATAATATATATATATATAGATACATATGCATTTGGTTGGTGGTTTGAAGTACTTTTATATGATGATCCTAATTGACATTCCTATTTTTCTAGGGGTTGGCTCAACCACTAATCACATATATATATATACATACATGTATGATATATGTATATATATATATTTATACATAATGTATACATATATATTTAATAATCATCCTGTACTAGATAGAATCTAGAACTTTCAGAAACCATCCCTACTAACATGGTTTTATCATTTCGAAACATCAACCAAAAATCCAAAAGAAAACTTAGGGTTGGAACATATTTTTGGAATATTAGGAACTTCCTAACATGCAAAAGATTAAACTGTTTTCTACGTCCAGGATGAGGCCTTTTCTCGTCTAACCAGGCCTGGACCAGGCCTTGCACGAGGAGAACCTGGCAGCGGCCTTTCAGGGCCAGGGCCGTGTGGCGGAGGCAGAGGCGCAAACGCGCGGTGCAGGGCACATGGTGGAAGTGTGGTGATTACTTATATTTACTTCATGTGTATATAGATATACATACATACATCCATGCATGCATGCATGCATACATACAAACATACATACATACATACATACAAACATACATACATACATACAAACATACAGACATACATACATACATACATACATACA
>Ga0126342_10004080_pt1 | contig 24642 bp, 26 predicted proteins | sample Cyp1metagenome_FD_92528 | JGI IMG/M metagenome (GOLD analysis project Ga0126342, IMG submission 92528) | Coral microbial communities from Lord Howe Island, Old Settlement Bay, Australia - Cyphastrea 1 metagenome | ecosystem: Host-associated > Invertebrates > Cnidaria > Coral ...
ATTCCATTGATTGGTTTAGGTGTGAAAATCTCAGCCGGAAACCATATAAGCATATTATAACATCATATGTATATATATATATATATATGTGTATGTATATATCCGCACCCTTGAAAGGGGGTCGGCGGCACCAGGGCGTTAGCCCATTCTATAATATAATATAATATAATATAATATATTACTATTGTTATCATTATTGTTATCATTATTATTATTATTATTACTATATATACCCATATATTCCATGTATGGTATATTTACCTACATAACTGGGTGATTTTAGGGCAAATGATGGTAAATATTCCATACATGGAGCATATGGTATATATATATTATTATATGTGATTAATAGATTGTATCAACATCAATATAAACCTATTATATACTGTATATGTGTGTGTATATATATATATATATGGAGGTTGCCTGAACTGGAGATATCCCTAAATCGTCCATTTAAAGATGTGTTTTCCATTTTAAAGCAACCAGCTATTGGGGATTCCCAATTTATGGAACCCCCCATACATGGATATAGATATATAGAGTAAATAGAGATCGTATATATATATACACAATATTATCATGGGTATGATATTTAATATGTCGTATATATATATTGTAACAATGCGTAACGGGTATATAAAACAGATCTTTATTGATATATTATAACAGGTATATTATATTATATAATGGGTATATGATATAAATGGGTATACTTATTTGTGTACATATATATATATATATGTATATATATGTACAATACATAATCAATGGAATCCTTTTGATCCAATACCTGCTCTGGGGCCAATCAGTAGCTTCAAGCACAGTATCATGACTTGACCACGCATCGCAGGGCAAACCGCTGTTTGCGGCACCAGTCTTTAACACCATGATATTCAATGAGCTGTTTATGTGCATGAAGATTATCTAAACCGTTGTTGAAGTTTGTTGGCACATAGATGATTGTGGTATATGGCCCAAAAAAATCTATGGGGTTCCCAGCTAAAGAACTCCATTTAGTTTGGAGATTTCTCACTAAACATCCATTTACATATGATTTTCCCATATAAACATCCATTTATGAGATTTTAAATTGCCAATTATAGGTTTCAATAATTTTCCAACAGCTCTTCACACTTGCTGTTCACAAGTGATTCTAGGTGACACATCCCGATATCTCTGCCGATGTTGCGGCAGGTCAACACAAACGATAACCCGTCCCATTTTTAGGATGGACAGTATATCTTGAAACTTGAAACCACAAAGATGAACACATCTAAATATGCATATAATATGTATGTGTATATATATATATACATACACAACAATGGGGAATTTAACCAGCAAGCAGGGGGGGTAAACCAACCATGATATTGTGATATAGTGGTGATATTGTGGGATATATAACCAACAAAACTATATATATATGTGCGTGTGTCTGAAAATGGGGACACCCACATCATGGTCATTTATATAGGGACAATGATTTTCGAAACCACTGGATTTAGGGGTATACTATGTTCCAGACAAACCCATATATCATATAGAGATATCCACAGAAATTCATTGTACCTTCCGAGAATCAAGCATGGGCTTGCTGGAAAATTCATGAAAATTCCCCAGTTATAATGTCAACCCCGGATTAATAAACCATGGTTTATGACAATTAGGGGGGTACTCCTCCAATAGTCATAATCTGATACTTAAATGGTACCCTCCCAATTAAACAGCCTAGGGGTTTATTAATCCAGGGTTGACATTAGATGATTTTTCCATTGCAACCTCCGTTTGTAGCCGATTTCCCAGCAGTCCCAGGACTTCCCAGGATTTCCCAGGTACAACAGGTCAAAGAGATTGCCGTTTTCCAAATACCTCAGCGTTGTATTAAGGTGGTGAAGGATAAAATCCATGGGGATTTAACCATGAAAAATGGTGACTGAAGCAACAACCATGGGGATATACTGGGATATAAAGGGGGATATACTGATATATCATGGCGATATTATGGGAGTCTGTCACTTGGAACATGTGAAAAGAATCGTTTCCCGAACCATCCCAAACCACAGTTCTGGTCATCACTTTTCAGCGGGTTTCTTGGGTCTCTCATGGAACTGTTGCTGGTTTTATCATATCTTTCATGATGTTTTGGGCTCCACCATGTCATGAAAAACATCATGCACAAACACGAACTCATTGACATCCCTGGCTGCTGCATGAATACAATATAATATACAATATATATATAATACAATAGAATGCAATATAATACAATTACGTACTTGTAGTTGATAAATTCTCTACTGTTCGGCACATATCCGTATTATAGCTGCTCAAGTGCTTTCCCACTTGCTCGCCATTGATCTCTAAGTTCCTGATTCTGTTCTTGTTGTTTCTTGCTTCCCCTATTCATCGTCGCTTACAATCGGTTGTATCCAACTGCTCCGCGATAAATTTCTTGTTGCAGAGAGTCAATGCTAGTCTTAGCCTCCCAAATGGCTGAGTTTTTCAAGGGGATGTCGGCAATTACGGGTTGATCGTGCCGAACTTTGTGCTTTACATCCCCAAAGACGTCCTTTCTCGGGATACCATCCAAGCCGCTTGACCAGTTGACCAGTTTAGTATTGTCTCCACCATGGTCTTGAGGATACCCTCCGGTTTGTTCAAACGGGGCTAGCTGGAAAATCCCATAACAAAATGGAAGTTTCTAGCGGGGAAAATTCATCGGATTGTCAAGTGCCATGTTTGATTTCCAGAGGGATCTGCAGGGTTAAGAGTCCCCCAAAATCCCCAAAATCTTGTCCCACCACGCAGTCGCAAAAAAACAGAAACCATGCCGAAGTGGCTCTGTCACCAGTGCCAGGTCGGGCGTTTCGAACACGAAACCAATGCACCTGGATCCAATGGGGATCTTGGAAACACAGAGGAATGGCAAGGGAATGATCCACTGGCTAACTATCAATCCCAGCAACCCCCCAGCAACCCATCCAGCAACCCTACGTTTAGCACGCACCAAGAAAATCACCATCTCTGAGTTTCCTCTTTCAAACCTCAAACGAGAAAAAAATCGTGATTGTCGTTGTTCGAGAACATCACTGTATTGCCGTTCACTTGCTTTCGGTGTTCCTACATATCTGAAACCCTGGACATGGATGAAGTGGAATGTCGCTGTCCAATGATTTCCAGAACTAGTTCAGGATGGAAATGCATGGAAATGCAACATAGTCACACCACTTCAATTACCAGTTTTATCGGTCTAAGGTCTACCAATCTCAAATAATCTTGAGGCAATTGTTCACGTGTTTGGTGGCTAACATCCACATTTTGGTTGGGTAAATCCCTTTGTTGTTGGTTAAATGTGGTTAATTTCCCGAGTTTTCATGTTTTTTTTGCTAGTTAGATTAGCCAATTTTTTGTTGATGAAATATCTATTTATCTGTTGTCTGTCTATCCATCTATCTAATCTATAATCTAATCTAATCAGTAAATCCCCCAAGTATCATATTACTATAGTATGATGATGACCACCATTCTGCGGTTTAACTCCTAATTCTCGTAGAAACAAACACCATGGCTTTCCGCTATATGGAACTACGGCGAATTCACGAAGGGCACTTCACAATGTGGTCACAGCGATTGCCAATGCTCCTGGAAAACTGGGGCGACCTGGGGTGATCTGATATTTTAACTGGCCATGGTCATTTGTTTTAAACCTATGACTGGTTGGTGGTTTTAACCATCTTGAAAAATATGAAAGTCAATGGGAAGGACTATCCCATATATTATGGAAAATAAAACATGTTCCAAACCACCAACCAGATGAACAATTACTGTGATTTGAACCATAGTAAATCCACATGAACAGTGGTGATTGAACCACAAAATAGTGGTCGTGTGTTAAGGCTTCTAGCCTCTCAAAGATAATCAACACTGTGACTCACCTGTTTGTGGAACAGTCACAGTGTACAAGTTATAAAGGGACCACGTTTCTTGAATTCATAAACCCTGAAGCATTCCGATGCATTCACACATCTGCCATGCGCCATGGATCCCTGGATCTTGGCTGGTCAGTTTGCCATTACACCACTGCAAAATTATATCCAGCTCAGGCTATCTATGTATACGTACATAATTATTTGTACATACATGCCATGCATGATAACATACATTCATACATTACTTGCACACACTGTGGGATACACATTCCATTAGATTCGATTGCATTATACATGCCATTCCTTTACATCACATCAGATCAAATCACACAACATAGCATATGTACATTAGGCACATGACATGACGTGATGTGACGTCACGCGACGAAGTGACATGAAGTTATGCTACGTTACGGTATGTTGCAAGATTGGATTAGAATACATTGTTACATGCATACATAATCGCTTATACATATATGTACTGTATGTATATATATATCTCTCTCTCACTTCCAGCAAGTCCTATCTCACTGGTCTCTTGAATATCTGTGTCATGCATTCGTATCTATATCTCTATATATGTAAATGAATAGCAACGTCACACAGGTAGAAATCATATGAAACAAATGGTTTGTCATAATTTTCGAATTGGATTTGACTGTTCTGTCTTTTGGTGGGTTGCTATATATGATATATATATATTACACATACTCACTGGCAATTTACGTTAACAGTTTACTGTGGACACTCATTAATTATTTCCAATAGGTGGGCCATTTTCCATAGCTATGTTAAATTACCGAATGGGATACCAACCTATTGGATTGGACATATATATATATACAATTATCTATTACATTATAACTACAATGTATATATATATACGTATATATATATATGCTTTTGTATTATCAGGGTAAATCATCCATCTGCCTTAGAAAGTGCTTGCTACATACCATTTGTGGTCTCATCATTTTCCCAAGGATATCTCATGAACTATTCCCATGATGCCCGTATTTGAAATATGGTTAAATCATCTTAAACCCCCATTTACCCTCTGGTAAACAAACATGGCGATGGAAAATTACAATTTTAATGGGTAAATCCACTATAAATAGCCATTATCAATAGCTATTTGTATGTTTACCTGAGGGTAAATCACCATTAATCACTATTAATCACCATTAATCACTATTAACCACTATTAACCATTATTAACCAACCAGTTTACCAATACACAAATCCAACCCTCTCCATACAACTTACACTCATCCTGTAGGCGTTGATCTCCCTTTCTAAGTTGCGCAACTGCTCCTGCGCGGCTGCGCGAGCGATCCGTTGGCGAGCGACCCGTTTGACCCACAGAAGTTGGTGACGACCCGAAGAATGACAGTTTTAAGCAGGAGAAAACACGGATTTAAACTGATTTGATATGATTTAATCATCAACGATAGTGAGTTAAGCAATAATTAGGTAAACAAGTGGATGTGGGTGTGCCTGAAAATGGGGTGTACCTCCAAATGGACATATTTCAATGGGGACAATTATGATTAAGCAGGCATGAATCTTGGGGTACCCAAATTTTCAGGCAGAGTCACGGAGAACCCTGAGCAATGGATAAAGATTGATTTGGGCACACTGACAAATCAAGTGTGAAGATCTAGCAGAGATGTTGACATCACTGCGATTGTGGATTGGAGTTACTCTCCAGTAAACTAACTTAGCTATAGAAAATGGCCATTTAGAGCCGATTTTACCTACTAAAAATGGTCATTTCCATATATCTTAAATTACCAGAGGGTACATCCGGCAAGTTGTCAAATAAGACATTTTCCAAGGTATTGTGGAAGAGCATCATCTTGGCACACCTACTTTAGTTATGTTCAAAACTGAAAAATGTCCGAAGCCCTTCATTTTTATAGCAACCCCCTACTATAATATAACCTGTTCTATCCTGTTCTATCTTCTTTTTGGGTCACTAGAAGAACAATTTTGGCGAATTTGGCGCGTTCGCAACTGGAAAATTCCCTCAACAGCCAGGGATTTCGGTTCATGTTGCATCGCTCCACTAGCAAGGTGTCAGCTGGAAAATCAATCGAAACTTGGCTAAGGTTCCCACAACAACCAATAATTATGAATGGAGAAAACCCACAAAATCAAAATTCAAAGCAACAATCATTATTGTAATGTATTGAATCGTAATTAAATATAACATATTATAAATTATAACATACATTTTGGTTAAGGATTGGTTAAGGTATCTCATTTTCTGATCACCTTTGACCCACTCTTCAGGCCCTGAAGAGACCCCGCTCCGGAGTCATCGCTCCACCAGGCCCTGTCATGCATTTCTTCACGCCTCAGCGCTGAAAGATCTGTCCTAATTGTGTTCATGAAGAAATGCGTTGTTCAATAAGTTCAATGTTGTTCATATTTCTGCCTCCAGAAATGGCGAAAAACCGTTGTCAGGGTTACCTCAACCAACCAACAGGGAGTGATTGTCCTCTTCGACTCAGTTTCTAGCAAGACTTCGCCCTGGACATCGTCTCATTTTTTTGGCATGATCCCCAATAGGAAGGTCAACAACAAGTCGAATTTGGTAAGTACGAGACCTATGAACCCAAACAACATGCATCTGCTGTATATATATGAAATCAAATGCATATATATATATACACAACACACAATCATAAATTTCGAACGATCTCAATCATTTTTAGTTTATGTATATAAATATATAAATATATAATGTATGTATATTACAGTATATGTAGATATATGATACGTTATACATCTATGGCACGCTATACACCTCCTTTAGCGTCCACCAAGGTCACCTCATGTCACCTCAGTCGCGCGCAGACCTCGCGTCCACCTTGCCTTAAGCGATGATTTTGTCAAACCGTATGGTGGGGCTTTATATAGGGGTTGTCGTTACTCATAGTTGATCATTCACCTTAGAAAAAATATGGATTAAGATCATTATACTATGATATAAATTGATATAATATTACTAGAAAAATTATCAGCCATGTTATTACTCATAGTTTTTCATTCACTACGAGGATAATGATTACTCACATATGCTCATTAAGTACCAACCATTGATTATCATATGAACCATAATGGTTCATCTACCATAGTTGTTACTCAATGTGGATTAAGATCTATAATGAGCCATAATGAGCCATAATGTCACAATTCTACCAGGCAAAATGATAGATTTTATACAGCCAAAATGGGGATTGTACCATGAATAAAGGGAGTTAACCACGCAAATCACGTGATACTTGGATGTGCATTCCAGTTAGCAAATTCATGTACTGTATATATATACATACCCTCCAGCTTCATCAAACGTAGCCATGGGATCTAAATGGATGTTGGAATATGTAAGTTTATTGCCGGGTGCATCTATAAATATGCCACGTTTTCATCAATTTTCCAGCCAGGTTTTTTCGTTTCCACTGGAAGGTGGTTGGTGGTTCCCCTCAGCATGAGTGGCCTGAGGAAACCCTGCATCACCGATGGTTGAAAGCCATCCAAAATCATGGGATGTAAAAACCACCGTTTTCAACTGGTGATTCGGATTTTGCAACCATCCACTGTACCAGGTTTGGTTGAGTGTTCAAAACCCTGGAACTGATTCCATCACACTGGTTGGTTGAGAACGGGCTTCGCAGTACATCGATGATGATATTCCCGAACTGATCATCAACCTTAAATTGCTCTGGCAGCTACTGCTCAACCCAAACTCATATTGGTGGCTATGAAAAGTTACCATCTGGTTATGACTAACATAGCCATGGAAAATCACGTAAATAAATGGAGGTTTCTAGCTGGGAAATTCATCTATAAATGGGCCATCTATACCATGGCTATGTTAAATAGCCAGAGGGTATACAGTCCATTATATCCTCATTCTGGTTGGTCATGCAACTCCATGTTTTGTTGGTTCCACTAGCGCCAACTAACATAGATGGAAAAACCATCATCTGTAGATCATTTCCTTAAAAAAAACACGGGGTTTCCACATCTAGAATAGTGAAATCCACATTCTTGTTGGTTAAATCACCATTTTTGTTGATTAAATCACCATTTTTCTTGGTTAAATGGTCACGTGTCTTCTTTGAACATCAAAAAACAGCTTCACCGTGTCACCGACCTCCGACAGAACCGGTGCCTTGCGAGGTAGACTTCGCCGAAGGAGCCACCGCTGATGAGTTTCGTCTCAGTTTACTGTGGAATCTGTGGAAAAGGTAAGCCATGTAGATCCATATAACCCATAATAATGATAATGATAATGATAATGATATATATATATATATCTGGGTAAATTATATTTATTCACTAACCTGAAATAAGGTCATCTGGGGATAGTAATAATGTCAACCCCGGATTTTGCTAAACCATGGTTTATTAATTAGGGGGGTACTCCTCCAATAGTCATAATCTAATACTTAAATGGTACCCTCCCAATTAAGCAGCCGTTTGGGGTTTATTAATCCAGGGTTGACATTAACCCATACTATTTTTGGCCCCAGTAGTAGCCATAATTATGTAATTATATATGCATATCAAATAGCTTTATGATTGTTATGAAGATTCCCCGATTTCGCCCAGTGTATAGTTTACTACTACATACCCCTATATATGTCTATATATGTGTATGAATATATGACATACTGCACTGCAATCAAACAATCCATTTGCAAACTTCAGGGATCAAGCTGGCTGCAGGGATCAAACCGGCCAAGTAAACATAATTTACTATACAATCTGAAATGTTTTGCGATTTTGGAGGGTATAGTACCCTTATTAACCATCACTCAATGCCCCTTTGTCGCCAGAATCCTATCATATATCAACAATAATAAACCACCCATTTTTTGATGGTTTATACAACCCATGCATTGTAAATTTGGGGATGGTTTACTATTATTGCTTTACTAGCATTAATAGTGGTTAGTAGATATCAAGTAGCTAGATATTTCACTGATCCATGATTATCTTGTGATACTCAAATCCTAATATAGCCATGAAAAAACACCTTTAAGTTTTCTTCAAACAAATATACATTGCACCATAAGGCACCTGGATCTCTAAACCAACCAACTGCAATGTTTTTGGGTCCAGTCCATGATGGGCCGTGGATATGGGTGAACCCCTCCTCCAAAGAAACTCATATCAAACAATCAAGCAACAAATAACGAGGATTTCCACCAAAATGGCAGCCGTTGCATGCCAGATCTGAGATGGGCTGGCCACGGATCCCCATGTCATACCAGGAGTCAGCCGTCGCATGAAGATTTTTCGTGCAACGTGCATGAGAATCAGCAACGTATCCATGGCTCCGGCCTGAGATCTACCAATATAAATATAGATATATTATATATATATATATTATATTATATTATAATATAATATATAATATGTAATATGTAATATGTAATATGTGAACATATAATATATATAATTATATATATACAGTATATATATAATATAAACTATATATATATATACATATATATATATTGCCTCTGAGGCTCAGACCAACTGGATGTCCTGGCCACGGAAGCTCAGCATGGACACGGGGAAAGAAACGAGGACCTTGTTTTTGATAGCCTTGCAACGGCTGGAACTATCAATGTTGGGACCCCGTATGAGTTGGATTATTGTCCTACCGGTCCTATATCCCCAGTTCCAGTTGTTCATTGTTCGCTCTTCGTGGCCCATCTGGGAATTCCCGATTCCTTCGGACTTTGTCTTCGAAGTGGGACCATATCCAACATCCAAAGTGGAAAACACATGGGAGAGCACTGTGAGGATATTGGACCATCACTGACAATCATTTTCCTTGCTCTTCCTGTGTTACTCACGAGCTTTGCCCCCAGCTTTTGGATTCGAGGCCTCTTCGTTCTCAATCGTGCCTACTTGGATCTTGCAGCCAGAGTCTATGATGCGTCAACTGAAAGTATATTCCCAAATGTCTCTGAGACATCTCGCGCTCATAAGTTAGGGACGCCATAACATCCAACAATACAATATCCATCAAATCATTGTCAATATCCCACAGCTTACTTCCAAATCATTCTTGCTGGAATCATTGGTTTATAGTTTCTCTTTCGTTGGGTCCAATTCTGCGTGCTGATTGTTCCAGTCATCCAGTGTCATCCTGTGGATGTTGATGATCTCCGCATTTTTCATTGATGATATCCCCATGTCGGGTATATTTTTTTGCCCCCCTGATTTCAGTTTGATTACATTGCAATGCAATTGAGTTTGGATTCACTTCAGCTCTAGGTTCCGTTTAAATATTCAAGATACTTATTCCCCTCAGTTTTTGGGTTTAATTGCACATACTCCATCATACTCCCATGTCTATTTGGAATTAATTGGACCCTAATGTTGTAGTAAATTATACCCTCATGTTTCTGGATCAATGAGAATATTTCACCAATCTGACAAGTTCTGCCATTTCGGATAATCCCCCCAAACTTAACCATCATTCCAGATATCATCGATGTCTTATTTTTAAAACCGAATTAAACACCCCAAATATCCAAATTCAGCCCATGTTTACTTGGAATTCACTACACTTTTCATGTTTCCGGATAAATTCAAATATATAATTAACTAACCTGAAATGAGGCTTCTTGGGATAGTCATCCCTACTAACCATCATTCCAGGGTTCGGTCGCAGTGAGGTCGTTCTAATGTACCCAGACGCCGAGTGATTGCAGTGGCAATTTCATCCCTGAGCCCCACATGGCCCCATTCCTTCCACTGAACGATCTCCGATGAATAGATGCGTGCCTCAGTCGTTTAGTGACAGAAAGGGGCACTAAACTGCAACGGAATACCAAGGTCGAAACAAACAATGGTTTTAACCATTCTTTAACCGGGTTGAACCGACAAGAAATGGTTTCATAATCATGAAGAAAAGCATTGAACCAACAATTTGACAAAAAAATATATCAGAAATTTGAATTTCTGCAGGATTTCTGCATGTTTTCACGAAAAAAAACATGAGACCTTCCAGAAACCCAAAATCTGTCAGCTGGGCTCCACGACTGCAAGTTGCAGCTGACCCGCACCTCAGATCACTGCAAAAACTTGGCTATGTAGTGAAGTACCAAGGTGTATGAAGTTTATGAAATTCGAATATAACGATAAATTTATACACACATAATCATCATTATGATCTAATATGAAACCTTAAAACAATGGTAGGGATATCAAACATACGCCGTCGTCAACGTGTCCCCACTAGTCCCCCCTATATGGTGCGTTTAAGGCCGCTTTGTCCGTGAAGGGTTCACTTGTCAAAACCATGGTCACTTTGAAGGGAACACATACTGGTTGGTGGTTTTAACCATCTTGAAACATATTAGTCAATGGGAAGGATTGTCCCATATATCATGGAAAATAAAAAATGTTCCAAACCACCAACAAGCATATGAAACGGCGGAAATCACCCCATTCACATTAAGCAAGGCAAATGCGGTGTTTAATATAAAATGCAACAAAAAAAGAAAAACACACACCTACAGAAGTGCGCGTTTTAATATGTACACTTGAACATGACAAACACAAAACGACCTGGGTTGTCAATTGTCAATACTCACAACATCCCGACCGACCGTTGGGCCTGTTTTTTTTGTTGCAATGTCTTCATTCCATCGACCGGGGAACAAACATCAAAAAACTGGTGGCTTTGGCTCGTCATCTCACTTTTAGGAATGTCCTTACATTATGGCAATTTTCCTTGGGAATTAATAGCCAGAATTGATGGGGAATTACCAGTCCTGATATTTCAATATTGCTATATTGATGAATATGTTCCTCATTAATCCTCTGTGATAATTGTATATAATATATCCAATATATATATATATAACTAATATGCATATATTCATATATATATATATGTTATATTCATCATTGTTATTGATATATTCCATCATGAATATATTCATCTATGTTCCAATATTTTAAATTATTTAATCAACAGAAAGGTTAGTACCATTTTTCATCATATATGTATATATACATGTATATATATATATACCATTATTAACCCCTAGTGATGGGGGACATGATCATCCCAAAATCTGAGGCATCCGACTGGCTCCAGGATCTCGAACTTGTGCCGGTGTAGGTTTCACCGCGATGCTCGGTGTCTCCTGGCATTTCTCAAAAAATCCCATCCCATTGCATCCCACTGACTATAGCTACCCTCTGGTAAATTGAACATGGCCCAGTCGAAATAGTGAGTTTTCCCATGAAAAATGGTGATTTTCCATAGTTTGTTGTATGTTTACCAGAGTAAATTAATAGTTTGAACCTGAGAAATGGGTCAATGAACAGTAAATATCAGTAAATGGCTACTAAATGGGTACTAAATGTTTTTTTTTTACCAGTTTGACCTGATTTGATCACCCATTTTTAGTGGAAACAAAAAACGTCAAAGCCCTATCTCCCAAGGTCTATGTTCTCCACACCAGGTTCTAATCCATTCAAAACTTACTCGCTGGGCCCCAACGAAAGCATCCAGTTTGGACTATCGCAAAAGTTTGTACTGGTTGGTTGGTACCTGTGTTGGAATTGAATCCGTTCCCCCTGCATTGGGGTTATAGCAGTTATAGCCCATTAAAGCTCGTTTTCGAACTCGCAAGATCATCCAAGAACGAAAGCAACGCGTCCTGGTAAGCAGATCTTTGTGCTGCGTGCGCCACTGCTGCCATCTGTGCGTGGTAGTTCTGGCGTGCTTCGAGCAGGGAGCAAGGCTTCAAATGGAAAGCAAAGTGTCAGTTAACAACCCATCCCAAAATATAGGTCAGTCAATATAAGTATAAAAGCAGGAAACGCTTCCACAGTCAATAAGGGTGTTTTTTTACAGGGATCAGGAACAGTGCTAGTGGTTTCACATACGGGTAAACTAACGAAACCAGGGACCAGTCGGGACCAAGTCCTCCTGAATCAGCCAAACATTCTCAGTCAGCTACTTGCAGGATCATTGTCATCGTTAGAAACTCTTGGAAAAATGCTATAGTTACAATATGTTAAGTAACTGGTCTCATGATTTCTAACTTGGAAAAATGATAAATCCTGATTTCTGATATTATGATCTCAGTTCCAAGTGGGGAAACTAAACCAACTCCGTTAAGTGACAAAGCTTTTCTGTGGTTGACATCCTCGCAAAATGTACATGGGGTAGTAAAACCAACATTTTAGCTTGGTGAAATACCCTCCGATCACGGCTAGCTGGAAAATCTCCCATTTAGAGTGGATCCCATCATGTTTGATGACACAGAAGGGTAAATTTCTTATATATTCATTTAATTTAACATATATATATATTCCATTACTTGTATCACCATTACATTCCCATTAAGCTTGGTGAATCTCCCTATATCTCCCCATGGTTGGGTGTTCACCATGGCTTCGGCTGCGCCGGCTGCGCCTCTGCATGGCCTTAGCGCACTGGGCCAGGTGCCAGGTGCTAGTGGGTTGATGTAGAAATAAATGGGTTCTCATATAATGGGTTAATGTATCTGAATATAATAAATATAAAAATAATAATATTTTTATTAATAAATATCTGAATAATTTATAATGGGTTAATGTATCTGAAACTATAAATAATAAATGATCAAATAATGGTTAATGTATCTGAAACTATAAATAATAAATTATCAAATAATCCCAGCTGCTCCCAAGTGCATTCAGAGAAGTGTTCTGGGAGCTAGGGTATATATAGTGAGGTTTCCAAAACTAATGGTTAATGGTTAATGTATCTGAATGTATCCAAAACTAATATTTGTAGTTTGATGATGTTTGATGTATACCAGGTTGGTTATTTGATGTATTAACTACAAATGATGATGATACATCTAGAAACAATGGTAATGTATCCAAAATTGATATACCAAATGGTTGATGTAATAAGTGGGTATATCCATTGTACTCTTAGCAAAGCACTGTCATGAACCACCGATATATTTTGATGGTTTATACATGTTTATACCACCCATAAAAATGGTAGAACTGGGAATGGTGGATCGTATTGCTTTACTAACATCATAATCACTGGAAACCCAATGGTTTCCCGTTCAAAAAACGAACAGCAAATGGTAGGTTTTCCGCATCTCGTGTGCTTGCAGGAGGGTATATCCTATGTCCTGTGTATAATAGCTAGCTAAAAATAACTGGTTAATAACAACGGTCAACACTGGTTATGACAAAGTGTAAATTAGTGATATTCTCCCACCCAGGTGATATTTTTCTACCCTAATTAACCTTAGGTCACAAGGCCGGAAAGAAACCATCAGTAGTTCTCCTGTTTCAAAACCATCACCAAGTACTGTATTGTCTTCCGAAAGGATACCAAACCTGGGCCACCTACAATCTTGTGGGAAAACTGTTTGATGAGGTTGAGAAAATCACCAAGGGTTTTCAGGCACTGCATACAGCAGCATCATGGCCATTTTGTATGTGGCTACCTTCTACATATATACTACTCTATGTGTATATATATATAGATATACATAACAACATTTAATATTCTCTACATATACAGTATATATAATATTCTGTAGATATACAATACACACACAGAGACTTTGGTGTACGGTACCAATTTCGTATCTTTGGGACAACCCAAACTCCTGTCAGCCAATGCGTTTCTCAGTTTCCCAGAGGTGATCTACCTGATGAAATCCCGTGGCCCGATGGCTGAGGCGCAGCTTTGACAGGAATATCCCCATGGTTGTTGATAGTATATAATCTTGATGGGGTGTTTGTTGCCTCAATCTTGATTATCTGAAAATTGGTTGTCGTTTAAACATGTTGAATCGCAATGAACTCACCGTATTCGCTACTTGTGTTTTTTTAATGCTTTTGATTGTTGAAATCAAGCCATTTTCAATCACAACAAGAATCACCACATTCATCACTGCAGTCTTTTTCTTGATACTGTTTGTTTTTTCTCTCACATGTTCTACAAGGAGAGGGCCCCCCAGTTATAAGTTGGTTTGCAAACCCATTAGCTCAATTATAAGATTGTCGAACAACAAACCATTAAACACCCTTTAACTCAGCTATAAGATGGTTTAAGCCGCCCATCAACTATCATTATAGCCTATAGCTTATAACCGCCAAAAATCATAGTTTACTACACACTATATATATATACATGCATACATTATACCTACCATGAACCATAGTTAACTATAGCTTATATCCTCCATAAATCCCACCGCTCACCTTTCGGGTGTGCCCCACGGGTCCCACGGGTCCCGCGCTGTGTCGGGGCTCCGCCTCGGCCTCCGGCTCCGTCAAGTTGGGCGCGGCACTGGCCTTGCAAGTGGCCATCTGTAGATGAAATATATGATAAGATATGATATGTCACTAAGATAGTCATCTAGGTTATAGTGATATTTTTAGTGACGTATGAATATATAAATATATATATATAAAAGAAATATAAATATATATATAGTATATATGTATAATGACAAATTATCTATACCAGTAGTACCGCACAAGGCGGTGGCGGAAGTTTCGAAGATAGGAAACTATAGGAGAGGTTTGTTGTTGTGAAGCAGGGATGGCAGAGCGAATCCACTGATGGACCGAAAGGTGGTTGGAGTTGTGTTTTTTGGAGTGGTTGCAATGGTTGCAGTGGTCACCTCACCCACAACTGCTGGATGTAGTGTGGTGTAGTGTGGCGTATGCAGCTGTAGATGCAGTTGTAGTGTAGCGTGGTGGAGTAGTTGTGGTGTGGTGTAATTAGTGTAGTGTAGTGTACTGTAGTGTCGTGTAAAGTAGTGTAGTTGCAGGTGTAGTGTAGTGCAGTGTAATGTAGTTGCAGTTGTAGTTGTAGTGTAGCGTAGTGCAGTGTAATGTAGTTGCAGCTGTAGTTGTAATGTAGCGTAGTGCAGTGTAATGTAGTTGCAGTTGTAGTTGAAGTTGTAGTGAAATGTATGTTAATAAGTGTAGCGTAGTGTTGTGTAATGTAGTGTAGTTGTAATTGTAGTTGTAGCTGTGGTGGTGGTGGTAGTGGTGGTAGTGGTGGTACTGGTGGTAGTAGTGGTAGTAGTGGTAGTAGTGGTAGTGGTAGTAGTGGTAGTCGGTAGTAGTAGTAGTGGTAGTAGTAGTGGTAGTAGTAGTAGTAGTAGTGATACCAATCTACTAGGCAATTTCGGTGTATCCCCATACAAATCACAACGCAACTAAACCCCCAATGAAACTTTGGGCGAACGTCCGCCCTGGAGGGTGATATTTATAGTGATGTTTATAGTGACATATATATATATAATGACATATTATCTACATTATTATAGTGATAATATCATATTATCTATATTATCATCATCTGTAAATAGTGATATCAAATCAAATATATATATATATATATACTCTCTAGTGGTATTATTATGTAGTGATAATTTATCTACATCCGTAATGATATCCATACCTATTATTAGGGATATGTACAGATGGTTATCATCTACGCTAGTAACAATAGTGAATAATAGTAATGCACATGATGGTAGATCACTACTGTTAGGTGATGATTAAATCATAATTTTAATAGTAATGATAATAATTTCCAATTATTATGACTATTTTTAGATGATTATCATATATACATATATATTATATATATACTATATATATATACTATATATATATACTATATATATATACTATATATATATATGTATATATATAATATATATATGTATATATGGAAGGGCCCGTATGGTCTAGTGGATAAGACGTATCTCTCATGGGTCAGAGCCGGGTTCAATACCCGGGTGCAACACTACGCGGATAGGCCGGCCACTACCCCACCCCTGCAGTTAAGGGGATGAGCTAGGGTGTGGTCCGTAAAAACTCTCTGTATATATATGGGGGTTTCCATAAATGGGGGTATCCCTAAATCATCCAATCTAATACGCAATTTCGGGGTATCTCCATTTATGGAAGCCCCCGTATATTGTCTAGTGGTCTATTATTATGTAGTGATAATTTATCTAAATCTGTAATGGTATCCATACCTATTATTAGTGATATAGACTAAGAGTTGCTTTATCTAGTTGCTATGTCATATTTAGTTGATATAACTAAGACTTGTTTCTAATGGCTACTAACAGTTACTAATAAGTACTATTACTTACTAACACTTTCCAACGTGTGTAATTTCAAATCACTCATCATAGTCTTCAATAGTTGCTGAGCATCATTGTTAGTGATAGTGAACATGTTAATAGGAATTTTTATTTCATAGTTGTTAATGGTTTCTAATAGGTACTAACAGTTATTAGTAAGTACTAGTAGGTACTAGCAGTATCCGAGTTTACTATACATCTGCACCCCCCAGCAATGGTGGATCAATGGGGATGAAACACGATGGGATTCCCACATATTTTGGGAACATACAATGGGGTGTTTAATGGGGTGTTTACTAAAACAATTCGGAAGATATGATTCTTATTATTCGGACTTAATATTGAAGCAATATTATAATCAGTGAAGGTGATTAGTATGATTAGTGGTGATTATCATCAGCGATTATTGTTGATCATCTGCAATGATGCTTTTGGGTGATAATCATACAGCAGTCTTGTTGTCCTAATAGTTATAGTGATCAAAAAATAACCACCACTGTTAACAGTAATCTTTATCCATAATAGGTTTTGGTCATTATTGATGATGATATGTAATGTTGGTTGGTTCATTGCTCTGTTTAAAGAAAATATTATCATTTATAATGTAAATCAATGGTTCTTAAGGATACTTACTACTAGCAACAATTATTGATAATAATATTTACTTAGTTTGGATATGCTTTGATTGCCATTACAATGACTAATTATGAACTATTACTATTATTATTACCACCATATCTCTCTTCGATGTGTGATGGTTGAACTGTTGTCACAACTATCATAGTAAGTATTGTAGGTGAATCACAGCTACTAATAATTTCAATAACAGGAGTTAATAAACAATTGTGACCATAATAACCATAATTAGGTGAAATTGTACCGGTCCTGGTTGGTTTGCTGGTTTGCTGGTTGGCTGGCTGGTTGGTTGGTTCAGAACGGAGTTCCCATCCCTGGTCCAATAAACAACGGCAACACTACTGGCTATCCTATCTATTCATCAAAGCTTTTGGCCACTGTGGAAATGGTTTGGGGCAAGCCAGCAAAGCAACCATCCCCCAGTTCCAGCAGAAATATGTCTGGCATAGCTGATTTTTCTGTGATAAGCAGGAGGTATAAAGCCTATTAAGTGAAAGTGTTTGCTGGTTACTGAAAGGTTGGAAACCTGTACTGTGCTTGCGTGGAAATCATCAATGGCGTCCCGCGAAACCTGTTCATCTTTTCAGGGACCCGTATACATCAACGGGGCTTACAACATCTTACGAACACACTGCAGGACTAAGCAGTATATTTACCCTCTGGTAAGCAAACATAGCTATTGAAAATTGCCCATTTATAGTTGATTTACCCATAGAAAATGGTGATTTTCCATAGTTATGTTAGTTTACCAGAGGGTATCTGCATGAAGAGCTCTTTTTTGGGTCAACATCGCCACGCCTACAACCTGTCCCTGGGTGTCGCGCTGGGTTGCCGCCAGTCACAGCAATGGCAACAGTGGACTGGGCAGGCGACGGGTGGCTTGATGGTTGAATCGAAAACATTTCCCATCCCAGCGCCTTAGCTGTTTACATAGCAGCATGGTCAAAATTCAAATCCCAAAGGACCATAGATTTCAGCTGTGTTTGTTTAAACCATGTTCTTTTGGGGGTAGGAAATGACTTTACTTAACCTATGTCCATGTCTTTTGATTCATACCCTCACGTTGCTTAACGCCCATTACTATCTATATTGATGCTACTGCTTCAATCCCCACCAGGACCTTGCTGTTTCCACAATTTCAAAGGTCTAATCCGTCACTTTCCATATGATTTTGTGTCGGAAAATAGGGTAACCGGGTAACCCACCATAACCCAACCCCCGAAAAAAAACATAGGGAAAAAAAAACATAGGGAAACAAGTTTGACTCACCAGTGGATTTCGGGGTCAATTTTCATACGGACCCACTTTCTTGCGAAATCCTCAGTTTCGACCCATAGCCATCCCGGTGCCTTGCGCCCAGGCGTGCCCCGACTGGAATGGGGTTGGCCGCCCTGGGCCATCGATGGCCATCGCTTCCAAAACGGGATGCCATTTTCATCAGACAACAATTCATAGAACCAGTGGATTTTGAACAACAAATAGGCCCCGAACAAAACCAGAGCACTCGTGGCCACTTGAGCGGTTTCCAATTTGAAGACCTCCTTATGCACTGAGTCTACTGGTTGGTTGATAGGGATTCTGATATTGGCTCATCGACTCTTTTGTTTGGAAACATCATTAGATTATGTAACAATGTAGTAGAACCCAAAACAACTTGGAGTCAACCAGAGATCTTATCGTTGGAACCACCGTTTCCACTTCTAGTCCCAGTTTCATTGATTACATACCCATTGTACCCCCCCATGTTTGGTTGCCAACCCACAGCAGGAATGATGTGGTCCAATGGGAGCTGAGCTATCCACTGAAGGCCTTCGGGAGACTCCCTGCGGGGCTCTGATGTTCTGACGTGTTTACTCCACTGTGCTGACTTGGATGATGACTCTGATGATTGAAACTAATTTTTTGGTTGAAACATTCTCAACAGGTTTGATACAACCATGATGACCATGGTTATATATGTTACTACTATCATTACATATACCAAGTTTACTATCATTGCTACTACTAATAAAACTTCACATAATATATATATAATGCCTTCATGCGTGGGTGGCCACGAGGTTTCTTTTCATAAGAAAAAACACTTCACCCAATGATCTCCCTATTCAATGGAACAGATGCTTCTCGAGCCTTTCGTAAATCCCACTGGCTGATTTATTGGAGCCCTGTCAGATCTTTCCACAGCTATGTTAAATTACCAGAGGGTACTGCTCAAGGGTTAACACCAGCCAAGACCACTGGTCACCAAATACCCTTGGATGGTCTGAAAATAGGGTACCCCATTGCTATCCTGGAGGTTTTTGCACCATTTTCAGACACACCCGTGATGTCTAACATCCATATTGCTCATTATCCATTGCTCAAATCCACCATTTATCACTGATAAAATCACCAAGTTCATAGTGCTTAATAATCCCATTGCTGGTGTATATCATATGTACAGCCTTCATACCTTAATACAATAGATACACTACATTGATACACCATTCTACATAAAATCAATCCACCATCAATACATCCTTAATCCATCACACATCTTAGACAGCCATAGACAACCACCACATTGGGAGGTTTTGGACAACCACGCCTGCCCAGTGTGGCGTGGTGGCGACTTGCTACCTGCGCCGGCGCGGTGAAGTTCTTGGACTCATGGACTCGTGGTTTGTAAAATTGTATGTTTGTGGTATATAATCTACAGAATATATTATACATGTACATATGAATATATGTATGTATGTATGTATGGATGGATGGATGTATGGATGTATGGATGTATGGATGTATGTATGTATGTATGTATGTATGTATGTGTGTGTAATATAATGTGTATATATATATATACATCAATGTATATATATATATATATAAATAGTTGATATACTCTGGCAACTGTAGCTATGAAGCAAATCACCCAATTGTAGGCTAGGGCTTGCTGCAGGCATCATCCCGCTAGAGAAACACAGCTGGTGGTATACCTACCCCTCTGAATAATATGAGTTCGTCAGTGGGGATGATTATTCCCTTTTTTTGGATCAAAATGTTCCAAACCACCAACCAGTTTGAAAGACTGTGTTTTCCGAACATGGTAGGTACCCCAATAGCTGGATGATTTTGGGGTACCCCTATTTCAGGAACCCACCAGATGATTTTCCTGTCGTCCGACTGCAGAGCCATGAAAAATACCCCTATCCTATTCCTTTAAACCGGTTGGTGCATTGTTATCCTTATTGTGGGTAGTAATAATTCCCCATAACCCAGGTAGCAAAACTTTCTTTACTGATCTTCAAGCAACAGTGGTATTTTTAAATGGCTAATCTGAGGAACGCAAGGCAAAACAAGGGCTGGCGCATCATGAACCAAATGACAAACTTCCTTGTCGCGGTCTAGCTTTCCCTGTGGCACCTGGTCGTCTGCCAGAGCGTTGTCTGGATAAACCTGGGACATGACAACGGCAGGGATGAAAGAAAGGGTCTGTAGAGACCTCTCACTAGAAAATGAGATAGCCAGCCAACCAATTCGATGAAAAATGTGCACTATCGGAATCTTAAAAAGTGCCAAGTTTCAAGAATGTCGGCAATGCAGATGTGGGTATTTTTAGTCGCTCTAATCTTTATTTTACCAACCAAGACTGGTGCCAACCTGACGCTCCAACCTTTGCAACCCAGTTCCTGTACAACTGGCAGCCTCTAAAGAGATACATGTCCACATCGATCAGGCTGCTTCGAGCAATAGATTGTACTGTGCAGAGATTGTACTCCAAGAACATGCAAACATGTTTAATTGAGACGTGGTAAAACCAGAGCCTGAGAATTAGTCCAGATTTTGAGGTTCTATCACTCCAGGAGCACGATTTCTTCGGCCGCGCACTGGTAGAAGAATGCAGAAAAACATGTTTCAATGCGAAAACAATATTCTCACATGACACTGGTATCTTTCTAAAGGTAGATTTTGGTTGGTACATAAGGTTTCATGATGTTTCATGCAATGATGCGGGGCGTCAAAAAGAATGTATACATATGTATATATATATAATCAGCGGGCATGTCCAGAAGGAAAAACTCAAACATATCTGTACATCTCAATCTCAAGTCTTTGCTGCAGTATACACATGTATCTGAAATAATCTATTTGATTCGATCTACAATTTGGCCCAGCACATGCCAGCACAATGCTCGTTCCCAGGGCCCAACTTGTCAAAAGTGATCCATGCCCGGTTCGGACATGTTCAATCCCAAGTCCACGGTGTGGTTGACATCAGCATTTACAAGCGATATGTTTGAATGCATGTTGGTCAAATCCCAATAACTTTGGTAGTTAAAGTCTCCAAACTGTTGGCTTCCAACCTCATCCTGCTTCATGGGGATAAAAAATGGCACGGAAAACTGGTCATACCGTGTATGGAAGAAATCCTGCACCAGTTGATAGATGGCTTATCCCATTATTTAAAGGGTTTCAACCATCCAAGGTGGTGCAGGATTTCAACCATCGCCATACAACGGTCCAACTACGGTCCCAGTCCCTGGGTCACCGCGGCTATATGGCAGATTGCCAGCTGAGCTACGGCGCACTGGGCCTGCAGCCTGGGAAAATCGAGCATTATCGTTGTTGGGTAATACCTTTATAAGATAGACCGTCCTTAACTTACTCTTGTTTATCCATCATTCATAGATCATTCATAGATCATTTATAGATCATTTATAGATCATTTATAGATCATTTACAGATCATTGACAGATCATTTATAGATGATATCGAACCCAATGATTTTCCATATCACTTTTCCGCATGTTTCCCTGTTTCGCCCTGCTGTCCACCTCCAGCAACAAGGCAGAGGAACTGGCCTGGCGACGCGGCGCCATCCCCCCCAAAAAAACATCCTGAATGATATATCAATATTAATTGGGGACGGTGATCATACCCATGATATATAAAATGGTGATTTGGTGATGATATAAACGATTGTGTATATACATGTACATCAATTGTACATCAATATTAATGTGGGTAAAGCAAGAATAAACCATCACCCAGTCATCATCATTTTATAGGTGGTATGTTCATCATTCCCAGTCATGGGTCGCTTATGATTGTTTTACTCACATTACCTCATATTGTTTCCCGATTGCCAATTGTTCTATCTATTTTGGGGTTGCTGCAACCAGGAAACAGTCGTTTCATGATCTGGTTTATCATGGGATATATGTATATGTGACATGTGTTTGTGGATGAATAATGGTTATAGATAAAACAAAAGACAACTTACTAATACTGCCGTCATTGACATGTATATATATATTGCGATATTTCATAGTAATTATTATAACTATCAAACATCACATAAAATAATTAAATAATATAATATAGAGTTCATTATCATATATATATATATCGTTATCTCCCATGGTTTATCTCTCTGAGAACCATGGTAATGATACATGAAATTATCAACCAACCGGCATTTATCAAGTCTATCTCTGTATGTTTGATGGTTACCCTATGGCCCTGATGGGCTACCCATGAATCAACCTCAAGTCAGTGTGTGCCCCCAGAGTTGGAATTGGTTTTCTGAAAATCCATCCGACCATTGGTATATCATGATATATCCATCATGTCATAGACGCTAGTTTAGCGAGAGTTATTTTCACCAACTTAGCCAAGTATGGGACACACCCATGTAAGTTTATGTATCCTATAACTCCATTAAATACCCTATTGGCAGTGTGTCAAAACCTTGTACCCCTGTAGTTCACATCAAAATAGCTGGTAAATGCATGTTCATCCCCCTAAAAATGGTATTAATAGGTATTGATCCATACCCAAATACCCTATTAAATGATGGCTATCCCCGAAAAACCAATCTGCGCCCGGTTTTTGTCAGATTTCCGAGGCTCCGCACGGTTGCTCCGCGTGAGAGGTGCGGGGTTTCCATCCGCACACCAGCCTCAAGGTGTCCAAGGATAGAATATATGTTGTTATATTATATATATACATAGAATGTAAGCGCCAAAAACATAGCAAAGTTATTTTTCACGATTTTTAGCAGGGATTGACTTTTCTATTTTGTGGGGATGCCTATTATATATATACATATGTAGATTTACACAATAATCATTATGATTTGTGTAACTATGATGGGTATTGCAATCAACTATCATCAAATAGGATTACTTGTAGGACACGCATAGGATTCATCATGCTTTCATGTAACTTGCATATTATCGGCTTCTTATGACGAGTATTACGCGCAGTATAACTGCGATAGGTGTATATATACACATTGTAGTTCGCATGGCCTGCTGTACTGTGTTGTGTTGTATTGTATCGTATCGTATCGTATCCTGCTATCATATCATCTAGCTACTATACATCTGAAATTCACATAGATAATATTCGTATTGTAATTGATCCCTCTAGATATAGATAAGATGATATGATACGATAATATATATATATACATATATATATATAACAAATAGATATCAAAAAATATTAAAATAGATAATGCACCTATTATGATCCTTAGATTATATCTAATTCCCAATATATCTCTATAATCGATATTCTCTCTCTATATATAATAAAAATAAAGCACAAACATATTTAATGATATATATATATATATTATATTATATATATATATATATATATTATATATTATTTATATATATTATATATTATCTATATATATATATTATTTATATATATATATGATAATCTGATATATATATAATATAATATAATATATATTATATATTATATATATTATATGTTATATATTATATATATTATATGTTATATATTATATACATTATATATTATATATATTATATATTATATATATTATATATATAACATATATATATATATATATATATATATCATATACATATTATATA
>Ga0126342_10004081_pt1 | contig 24641 bp, 21 predicted proteins | sample Cyp1metagenome_FD_92528 | JGI IMG/M metagenome (GOLD analysis project Ga0126342, IMG submission 92528) | Coral microbial communities from Lord Howe Island, Old Settlement Bay, Australia - Cyphastrea 1 metagenome | ecosystem: Host-associated > Invertebrates > Cnidaria > Coral ...
TATCATTATCATCATTATTATCATTATCATCATTATTATCATTATCATCATTATTATCATTATCATCATTATCATCATTATCATCATTATTATAATTATTATCATTATTATCATTATCATCATTATTATCATTATTATCATTATCATCATTATCATCATTATCATCATTATTATCATTATTATCATTATCATCATTATCATCATTATTATCATTAGATGATTAATCCACTTTTTGGAACCGGTATCATCATTATCATCGTGCCTAATTATACCTATTAACGATGACTTAACCGACTTCCGTCGTTTGATGGCAATTTCCATGGCCAGGTTTCCGAGTCCGAAGAAGACGATGAGGCCATGACCCCATGAAAAACACCATGAAATTCCCATGAAACCCTCTGGTAATGACTAACATAGCGAACTGGAAAGATCCACCATTTTTAATGAGAAAATCCACTATTTCTATGGTCATTTTCAATAGCTATGTTAAATTACCAGAGGGTAAATAAATCTAGCTTGAACACCATAAGTAGAGATTTGGATCCCAGGTGTTTTTTGTTTTTGTTCACCATATGTGAGGCGAATGGTGCCACTTTTCCTCGCTTCAAATGCGGCTGCTGGTTGCACCTAAGGCCTGCGGGGGAATGGATAGATCATGCCTGAAGTGAATCCTTGGATCTTCTCAAAAGAATGAATCAATATCTCGAACTAAAACAAATAATATCAAATATCAAAATAAGTCGAAACCCGTAAGCTGTGCAAAGTTTTTGAATGCTTTGGGGGAAAGCAATGGAAAACTATGTTGGATAGATAAGGTGCTTCATGGTGTGTGTGCATTTGCCCATGGAACGTTTGCAATCTTCCTTGCCATTTTGTGGTTGCAGGAGATTGCCGGATGGCCCTGGTCAGCAGCGGAGCCCAGGGGAGATTGGGACAATCACGGATTCTGTCGATAATTTTCCAGTTGAATTTTTTTTTCCTGATTATTTGATTTCAATGAATAATTTTCCCGTTGAATCCGAAAATTTTCGCGTTTTTTTTTCTGATTCTTTGATTGGAATGTCAATGACTTGATTTTCCAGACACCTCCACCCTTCAGTTGACCTCGGCCAGGCTTCCCCAGTTCGACGTAGCCCAAAAAGATCGAACCTTCAATTCCCAACGTTTCCCAACCACAAAATTTTGAAAAAGACTGGCACCGAAACTCTTCTCACCCAAAAAAACCCAGAATCGGAACTCCGCCCAGGGGCTGATTTTCTGCTCCCAGGTTGGCACAGGAGGGGGTGAGCGTCCACTCAGGGCGTCGCAGTGAGAAGCTGCTGCTGGGACGGGATGCCAGGCCTGGAGCCCAGTTGTTTTGTTCGGTGGATTTTCCATCAATTTCCCCTATGAAAATTCATGACTGGTTGGTGGTTTCAAACATTTTATTTTCCATAATATATATATATACCTGGAACCCTAAACGTCAAGAATTTTTCAGTCATACCCCGTAATACTAGTAATGACATGTTTTTATAGTCGAATTTCCAACTTCACTTGATCTTACCCGTAATGACAGGAAAAACCCATCAATTATTGATAACCTAAGATTATGGTGATATCCCCAACATCCCTTCCTGTGTCTTGGCGCTTCCAGGTGCTTGGCTCCAAGGGGGGCTGGCCTAATTCAATTTGATATCAATGGAGGGCATGAAGCAAACCAGGACAACAATTCAGGATTTCCAAGATATCCAAGATCCAAAATGGTAGCTCCAAAACAGCCACATGGGGATATCACAAAAGATTTCACAAGAACATCAAGAACGGGCTGAAGGGCCAGCCATGTCATTTGCCGTTTTGATGGCCTTTGCAAGGCTGGGTTGTTTCCCAAGTCAGGTGAATTGAAAGACTGCCCGCTGTCAAGTTCATTCCATGATTTACTGATGAGCCAAAATTTTATAACACTGTAGATTTGTGGCTCAACCTTCTTGGCGCTTAGGTGTTCCCTTTCACTGTGTGTGATGCCGCCCTTTGCTCCAGCGAGCATTGATGGAGTGGGCAAAATTTGGTGGAATAACCCAGATTTAAGGGAACTTTTTGATGAGGAGAAAACGTTGGTGAAAAAAAACCCACCAACTGCAGCCATGGCTGTCGCAGATCGGTGGCATGCGGTGCACAATGTTGAGCTGATTGCTCCCATCATTTCCAAGATGCAAGAAGCCCATGTGATCAAAACCCCCTACATTGAACAGCTGGAACAAGAGGTTACCCTCTTTCATGCTTGGAGGGAGTCCAATGGGAAATTGGATGAGAGCAATCCACCCAAGATTACCACAGATGAGACAGTTATTCACCTTGATGCTTCGTCCATCAAAAAGATCTTGATTTGTGCTCGTTACCACTACAAGCGGCCCCATGTACCACGGGACCGGGAGTCCAAAAAAACATAGAATTAAATTGTTAATTGGAGACAAGTTGGGGCTACATGGTTTATTCCTTCCCCGCGCCCTGAAGGACGACCAATTCAGAGCAGTTCTTGATCTCTTCGGCCCCCGCGAACCTTTTTTGCACAAAGTTTATCATTCACATGGTGGTTGGTGAAACAGAGGGTGAAAGTCAACCGCGCTGCTGTATGTTCATGTTAGATGGGCGTATTATTGGTAAGTATGATGAAGCCAAAATATGTGTGTAGCGAAGATGGAAATTCAATCAAAAAATCTTGTCATGAGTAGTGAGGCATATGGCTGAACTTTTTATTGAGGTACATGTTTTTGTCGTCATCCCCACCGCTGCTTAGGACCTTTATCATGACATTGGCCAAGATCCTCAGCTACGCGGAGCCGGTGAAGACAGCGACGAGGAATCTCCTGGCCATGTCGAGCAAACCGGCAAGGCTCTTGGTGATCTTGGTGATACCCCTTGTAGGACTACCGACATTGACAGTCAAGAGTCTGCCCCATCATGTTCCAATGGTGGTCGCTCCCATCCCGATTGGATGAATGATTACTTGGCAGAACCATGCATTTTTGGGTTGAAAGAAAAAATTGAACGAACAAAGAGGGAAATTGCTGAGGCCAAGCGCCTTGAATTTGAACTGGGTGATGAAATTGTTGAAATTGTTGATGACGATGATTTCCCAGTGCCAACATGGAACCCCGAAGAGTGGCCCGATGCCCAGCCCCGCGGTGAAGAGTGCTTACTGTCACCTGTTTCCCCACAGCCGATTCATCCCGAACCAGAACATCCCAAAGAATGCAAGTTTGATCAAGAGATTCCAGACCGACATCATGAGATTGCCCGCATCAAAGTCCGAATTGCTGAGCTTAAAGCTGCACAGCTTTCTGCTCCGCTCTTCGGTTCTAAATTAAACACCTTTTGGTCTATGGGGTTTAGCTTTCTGTCCGTTCAACATATTTTGGAACTGCATTTATCCCGTATGATTTTAAACTGATGTGTTCGATTCCCAAGGTTGGCCCCTGCTTCGGATGTGGAGGATACGCTCGCTATGACAGAGTCTCAAGTTCCTCATTGCGAAGCATTTCATGGTGCTAAGGTGGCATCTTGGTCTCCGGAGTCACCGGTGAGTGGCACACCCAATGGCCCCGAAGCTGATGATCATATCCCTGCTTCTGGGCACTCAATATCATATGGTGTTGATGCCTGATAAATTAATATTATATAGCTTCAAAAGAAAAGCTGCAAACTTTCAACTCTTAATTTTCTTTGCACGGGATCCATCTTAGGTTCTGCTACGCACACAGCAGTTGGGGATGAAAGCTGACAAGAAGGACAAGGGGAAGAAGGTTGCAAATGCAGAGACGACAGATCAGGCAGAACAGGCAGCACACACCAGCAAGCGCAATCCCGAAGGAATCAAGAAAAAACGAACCAAATCTCAAGCACCAGCTCAAGTTAAAGACATGAGCGCAGGCAGCACGGAGATGCCATGTGAACCCACAACGAGCAAAGCTGCCCCTTCCAAGCGCCTGCGCTGCAAGAGCAAGCCTGTAGATGCAGATTCAAAGGAAGCTGATCCCCCTAGTGATGGCAAGCATGAGAGCAAGAAGGCAAAGAAGGGAAAGCGAGCAAAGCATGCAAAGAAGGCATCAGCTGGGGAATCGGAGAACTAAACCAGAAAGTCAAAGGCTAAGAAATCGGCAAGCAAGAAAGACCAGGGAGAGCTAGGTAACGAAGCAAACTCAGAGACTACCCCGAACGGACCTGAGCATACGCCTGAAGACCAGGATCTTGGCGAGCTTGGTGCCGAGGAATTGGGTTATCTCCACAGGGAAAAAGGGTATCGTGTTGGGAGCCTTTTACTTGGGCAGACTTTGATGATATATTTTTTTATATTCTTAATATAATAACTACCCTGAAAGGAGCCCAAGAGACGACGGTTTGCTCACAACGAATACACCCAGCAAATCAAAGACATGGTGGCGGACACGAACCACCAGTTTGACGGCTATTGCAAGATTGTGGTTTACTGGTCTCGACATGCACTTGCCTTCACCATGTGGTGTGACGAAACCAACAAGTGGAAGCAGGTATGGGGTACCAACCAAACTTTTAAATCCACCAATCTGGCATAGTTGGGGTTGACTCTTAAATTTCCATCCTACACCCTCCCGGGGTCTCCTTGACATCGAAGTCTCATAGCCATTTGCCCATGAAGGTGTCCTACGCAACGGCCGGTGAGAATGGCAATATGGAGATCACTGCAAAAGCTGCAGCGTGTCTTCTTGACTCTTGGTGGCACGGAATCCGACCCGTGGGGGATAGGTGATAGGTGATATTGTAACCCAAGCAAAGTGATTATATACCATACATGGTAACCCAATCCCGAAAGTATAATATATATGCATGATTATGCATGCATATATGGTAACCCAATCCCAAAAATACACCATGATATATACGGTATGAATTCCAAAATTATATTTTACAACCCTGCTGATCAACCTCGTGCTCAGGGAGTGGCTTTCCTTGATGGTACTGACATGGACCAAGCTGTGGAGAAGTTCAACAGCTTCAAGCCGGTTTTCCGTGGCGAAGGCGAATGTGGCCAAGAGGCTGAGCTTATGAAGCTGATTCAGGCATATGAGTTGCCAAACCGAGCTTAGGGTAGGCATGCAAAGCATGCTTGGGGTGGTTCCCGTGCAAATACGGGGCCTATCCATGCAGCTGCCCCAGATGCTGAACTCATGGTTCAACACCAATTCACTCCATATTTCAATAAGAAACATGTTTTCATTTTTAGGGTTCCTGGCCACTGGTGGCATGGCATGGGCTGTTTTGGCTTGGTTCCAGAAAGCCAAACTGCAATGGGGTACTGAGCTCCGTTCAATCCATATATGTATCTCGATAACCAACTGCCCTTGTCGCAAGCGAAAAAAAATCTGGTCTTGCTTGCAAATGTTTTTTACGAATATGCATGCTGAAATTCATGCCATGTATATCATGATTTCAACATGTCAACCTACGAAGCGCTTGCAGGCTTCGATGCCGCTAGCTGGAAACAAATGGTTGGCCAAGCGAGGCTTCTACAAGCCAAGTCAGGCTGACATGTTTTGCTGCTTTCAAGAACTTTGCTAGCGTAATCATTGTGCGTCAAAAAGCATTTGGAAAATCTTCAAAGTTGGAAAAGCTTCAAAACATGTTTTCAGCAGATCATTGAGATGAATCCTATAACCGGCCCCGAAAGCCACGGTGGTCCTCAGCACAAAGCCCATACAGACATAAGCAGACCATGCCACGAACCTGGAATGAGAACGAAATCAGTCGCCTAGTGTACCGGCTCAAAGCCATGAAGGTCCCGAAGGCCAGTTGTCAACCGCAGTGCCACAGGTAATTGGCATGGGATGGGAAAGGTTAAAAAAAACTCTGGGTCCTCCAAACATTCTTTTGTTGAGGAACCTGTGATGTACAATATTTTTTATGTTTCCAATCTATGTAAACCATCATAAAACTGAACCCTTCCACTCCCAGGTGTTTGTCTTCTACTCTTTGCTATGCATATGGAGTATCCCAACTGGCGAGGTGCGTCCTGTCAGGACCTTATGTGTGTGTGTGCATGGATCCCAAGATATAGTTCAACATGAACAATATGTCTACTGGCAAACTTAGGATTACCAATGGGTGGAGCTATTTGCAGGGTCTAGGTCTGCAACGCGAGCAGTCTCCATGGCTGGGTATAGGGCTACATGCATCGACATCGAAGATTACAAGGGATATGGCATTTCCAAAGGTCCAGGTTCTCCCTTCGATATTTTGAGCAACAGTGGTTTTGCGAAACTTAGTTCAATTCAAAACAAAATTTCCCTTGAAAGAGGTCCTCGGGGTGAATGGGTAAAAAGCTTCAATTTGGAGCCCTTCCCAGGACCCCTTTCAAAGGATATTGTGTTTCAAGTTACACCAATACACATTGAGGCTTTACCATATGTTGACATTAACCTGTCATTGGTCAGCATGCTTAGGACAGCGATGTTCGCCATACTACAATCCGATCCAGCTGGATTTGTAATTTGGATGGGAATCCTTTGTGCCACGTGGTCAGCCATGTCACGGGGTTCCACACGAAGATGCTTTCTAGCACCACTGGGTCTAGACTCGCTCCCGTGTCTGTCACAAGCCAATGTGATGGTTAGTAGGTGCAACACTTAACTGCTTGATTTGAAGCCAACTTGTGTAAAAAAAACATTTTGGGGCTCATACGCACTCCATAAGATTGAAGGTGAATGATCCTTGTCCTCCCAGGTGCTGCTTGTTGATGGCATTAACCTATGCCCTTGGCGGCACCTTCGTGGTTGAGCAGCCACGGCAATCGCTCCTGAACCGGCATCCAAGATTTCGATGGCTAACGTGCATCCTAAGGGTGGGAAACTTATACATGCATGCAGCATGCATGCATATACATATGCAGCTGTTGGCATCATTTGAGTATACAATTCACTAACTTGGATTCAATATCTTCAATACTTAGGTGTTTCGGGCCAGTTGGTGGATGAGGCTTTATGGATCGAGTTCACCAAAGCGCCACATTGCCTGGTCTTCATCAACTTGGATTGTCAAGCTTGATCTTGGAAAACTTAAGGGATGGAAGCCAGAGATGAACCCTGATAAAAAAACCACCAATGTTTACAGAGACGCCTCCGGTAAGAAGAGGTTCTATGGCTCAAAGCATTTAAAGCCTACTCAGTGCCTAGTCTAAATTAGTTCCTCCCCCTAATATTGTAATTACAAGAGTAAAACAAGGTTGATTATCGGACCTGTTCACTTCTGGGGCCCATAGATGAGTTGTCCAATATTTGGGGGAATGATTTCACTATTGTCAGCCATACCCAAGAAATCCCAAGAATTTTGATAAACTCAAGCCCCTTGAATTCAAGGTCCCGATATTATATGCAGCGTCCCTTGCTGAGGTGCTATCCAGTACCATTTGCCCGACGGGTGGCAGCTCTGATGCCCCACCTCTTGGCTGATGGTGGACCGTTGATCTCCTGCCCACATGACGTGGATGGGAGAGCGATCTTTAGCAACATGGAGTTCGACGATGATTGCCATGATGCCAGAATAGTGGATGCCATTGTGTATGTCCGGGGGTCCCGTAAACTGCAAATTCCAAATCATTGGAGGGAAGTCTTACCACTAACTCTGTAAATTGCCGGAGTTGTGGGAAATTGGAGTCAATTACACCAGTGAGACCCCAATTCAGGTTTCAAATGTACAATTTTCTTGATGGAAAAAAACAGTCATTTGCTAGAATTTTCTCAGCGTTTTTATTGACTTTGGGCCAAAGTTGGGCCGTAGTCAAATGTCAACCCAAAAAACGCCCGTTAAAAACCGAAATTTATCAATAAAAAACCGTAATGTTTTTTCAACTTCATGGGCGTTAACAGGCCGTAGTCAGGGTCCACACAGTTGGGGTCTCCATGTGTTTTCCAGTAGCTGTGTGAGAATTCCACACAGTAAATTCAGCATCTGGGATGTCAATTGCGGACAAGTTGCAAAAAAAAACTTGCCGTCCACGGGTTTGCCATATGATGAATGATTTTTTGAACCAATTGATATGTTCTTTTGGGCATCCTTCACAACATCCTTATTACATGTTCCCTTTCAGCCATTTGGCAGTCTAACCAATCAGCCCTGGCCCTCAACGATGGCGAGATCATTGCCATCACGCACCTGGAGTGGAGGATCGTTAGATCTTGGATCCAGGCACCTGGTCACCGTCAAGCGGGAGCTCACCAACGAGCGTGAGAAGGCAGAACAGGAGTTGGAGGCGGGGTACCAGAAGGGTCTTTAGACTATGAAGGCTCCAAAACGGGACCATTATTTTCCAAATGGAATCGTTCCTCACACAGCTTTTAGTCCCAAAACCATTCTTTGCACTAGGTGCTGGAGAAACAGCTGAAAGTACTTGAATCTGGTCGTGGCCATGGGATGCCTACTGCCCGAACCTCATGTAAGCAAACTGCTGGGTATTTGAACATGGGTTTTAAGATCATATGATATCATGCATATTCATGCATGCAGGTATATATCTTTATGACACCGCCTTGTTTTCTTGAGGCCGAACCTTCCCGGGTGAATGAGACCAACCCTGCAAAGAAGGACATGGGATTCAAGTTGGATTTGATTCTTTTGAAGTCAACTTGAACCAGCTTAAATATACTTTTTTTCAATTGCAGGATTCCCAACGTAGCCTTGAAGTGGAGACTCCTCGCCCTGGCATGAATGTCGAGGCCAGTCCCAACTAATTTGCATTCTCAAATTTTGTCTTGCAACCAACCTTTACTTCAGCAGATCTTATGCCACTGGTCAATTTTACCATCATTTACCTTCCAGGAAAGAGAGAAGTTGTTGAAGGAGATATCGGACCTAGATGCATTACGTGCCCAAAAAGCCAAGCTTTTGAATCCTGCCGACGAATGTCTTCTTACTCCTCGTGTGACTGTGTTAGCTCCTACACCTAAGGGGGGTATGCCGACTAAGAGCCCACCGTCTTCTGCACGTGCCCCCAGCACTGCAAGCCGCTCCGGGCAGTCAGTTCCGGGTGAAAGTGATGATGATGATGAAAAGGAGCCCCTGTTGTATTTGTTTGTCATTTGCATGAAACATCATATGGAATATGGAAGTCTTGGAATCGGATTAACCTGATTAACCCAAAAATGTTTGTCTGGTAGGAGAAGATCACCAAGGATGAGTCCGGCAAACTTTACAGGAATGGAAGACTCATGACTGAGTCAGCAATTGAGCAACGTCTTCGTCGCTTTTGCACCAAGCGTAAGAATGGTGCTGCGCCTTGTGGGGACGATGTTCTCAAAAAATGGTCTGGTGATGATCGGGGTGATTTGATCGAGATGTTCAAAGCTGTGATGTTGGATAAGGCCCCATGACTTTTGCCAGCACCCATTGTTGCAAAAAAATCTTCCCCAGCCCACTCTGTGCCATGCCTGAAGACGACGCCGTCGCCACAGGTTGAGCTGAAGCGCCAAGTGCAAGTCCTGGTCAGAGAGGAGACGTCGAAAACTCTCAAGGTGAAATGCGGTTGGTACACTGAGAAGGCCATGAAGGAAACCCTCAAAATGGCCAAGTTTGATTCTCAGGTTATTCTCATCAAAATGTTTTTTGTTTCCAAGGCTGCATGACCCATGACCCCATTGGAAATTGAACAGATTCTAGGCAAGAAGTTGATTCGGTGGTGAAATACACTGCGGATTTTCCTGAGTTGCGGAGGCCTTGCAATCAACCATGCTTTAAACTCACAAATTTGATCAAATTTGTAAATTTGTCCAAGTTTTGAACAGTCAATTTGGTCATAGCTTATATCGTTCCGCACCGCTGCCAGGAAATGGAAGTATGACAAAAATGTGCACCAGCACTGGGTGGAATTTGAAGAGTCTGGTGAACTGCAAAAAGTGTACCTTCAAAGGGAAGACCATGTGGAAACCAAACGAGTTAGCCATGGAAAGACACTCAAGAACTTGACTGCTTCTCCCGGGGACCCCTTGTCCTCGGCCCCCGCTTCTGTTGCTGATAGCACACCGAAGCCTGACGCAGAGCAAGAGGTGCAGGCCAGCGATATGGAAATTTCCATTGTTTAAGTTTGGAGTTGGGGTGCCTACGAAACTTATGGATGCTCATGATGCCACACAATCATTTGTTTGACAGGAACCGCTTTTTTTGATGGGCAAAACTATGGAAGCTCTTCTTGCCAAAAGTGCCAAGCTTCGAGAAATTCAAATGGTTTTGACAGAAGAGCAAGCGGATCAAAGGTGGGGCCTTGACTGGGAAGATTGCAATGTATAATCAACATGTGAAAATATATTTCCCCATCCTTCCAAATTTGCTTGTTCAGTTTGGTGGATGACGTTACCCGAACCACTACGGCGATGGATGCCCACTATGATTTGATCGCTGCCTCACTGGCACGGTTGCGGAGCACCAAGAACCCTTCGGACCAGCTCTTGGCTTGCAAAGGCTATTCATATTTGTTCATGATTCCAAACATTAAGATCGGGGCACCAGTGATACCATCTTGGACTACGTATAGGTCAGTTGGAGTTGGATCTTATGACAACTTCGATTTAAAGTAAAAACTCTAATGCCAATCATATCCTACCATCTCAGGTTCCTTGCCGAAGTGAGCAAACAGCTGGAACAAGCTGAAGTCTTGTATCTTGTCCTATTCTTTATACGCCATTTAGTCCTACTGCGTTTATATGGGATCTTAAATTCTAAAGCCAAGGGGAAGCAAAGCTATCCGAGTTGAAGCCCAATGTGGGTCCAGTCCTGAGATTACTCCCATCTATCTCCATGTCACCCATTCACACATCGCCGCTGCCTAGGCCTGCCTTGAAGAAGTCCCGCAAACGTCGACCTGACGCGCAGGATGAAGGTGAAACTGCGCCGAAACCGAAGCGCAGGTCTAAGGCAAAGGCCAAAACAACAACAGCCTAATGCCTTTATACGCCTTTCATGCATTTTGTTCAAATTGATTTGCGGTTCAGTCCAAACAAATGGATTGAAATTCATGGTCCTTTAGCGTGTTTGGATTCCTACATGGAAGCCGTTTGACATGCTGTGACAATCTCGGAGGTGAAACCGAAAGACTTGGGGTAAAAAAAAAAAGCGTGGGCACGATTTCCATGCAGCAACTTGAGTTTGAATGTCCACCCCACCCGGCCTTGGAAAAGTTTCCCCAGCACCCATTGCCATTTGGGAGCCTCAGCCATGCCAGGACACGTCGGGCCACTCGGGCAACATGCAGCTGATTGTTTGGCCAATGGAGTGGGGGTCCCAGCATTTATGGGGAGATGTTATTTATAATCGATTCTTATGTAAAGAATTGTATTAAGATAAGATGCAACATTTCCAGCCAATAAAATGACAGAAGCAAACACTGCATTCATAATCTTAAGAATATGGAAGGGTGTTTTTTTGAAAACCCCGTGTCGAAGGTTTGATACAATAAATTTCATACTATATAATTTCATCACCCCAATATTAAATATCACACTAGAAAATATGTTAGTACTGGATACACGTTTTTGAAGCCCACACGGAGTGCATATTACGGGGGTAGGATTATGTTAGTGGGACCCTTGCAAGTTATCTATGTTTTATGTTTCTGCATGTTTCTGCCATACCCCAAGGCCACTGCAAAAAGCGTGGTGGACATGTCCAAAGCCGCAACGCTGCAATTTGGCGCGTCTACTTGTCCTGTAACTCAGAAGCTTTCTCGGACCCATGCGAAGAGGGCGGAAGATGTTTGCCACAAAACGTTCTTTGCTGAAATGATCATAGATCCTTTTTCTTGCCATGACCTGGTATGATCCAAAAGTTTCTTTTTTGCTGTTTTTTGGTCATCACTTTCTCATTGATCTGGAAACTTCAGGTTTATGGAGCACAACCTTTCCATACCAGTACCAATTACCTGGGTACCTCTAGCGACCACAGCTGATCACGGTGTGGAGTTCCCGGTGATAAAGATTAGCGACATGGTGCGGCATTTGGCAAGCCTAGGTAGTTTGAACAAACTTTTTGGTTGCGAACCTGAAGATGGAATACAGACCACACTGCTAGAGTTTTGGAATAGGTTCTCCAAAGAAGTGCCGGACCACCAAGTTTTTTCTGCAAACCTACGCGGTGAGATTTCCCTACAGCGTGCTATACCATACATGGTGCATGGTGACGAAGGGAGATGCTTTAAGAAAAAGGGAATCATGTTGGTAACAGTACAAGGTGTGATTGGAAAAGGTACCAGACCTTTTGTGGAACGGTTTGCTGAGCATGCCAAAGACCGAAAGAGACGTATGGGTGTCAACATTGGTGGCCACTCCTTTGACAGTCGAATACTCTTTGCTGCAATGCAACGAAAGTTTTATGCTTCCAATCCTGACACTCGTTCATATTCTTAGTAAATATCCGCTGTTGTGTACTTTTACATTTTGTTTTCTAACTTAAGGTTTTCATATACATGGGTCTGTGTTTTCTTGCCAGCCTGCTCATTTGCAAGGAGAACTACAACACGTTGATGGAGCACCTTGTCGACGACCTACTTCAGCTGCAGCAAGGTTTTCTACACCATGGTGAGACCTGGCATTTGGTTTGTATCGGGTGCAAGGGCGATATGCCTTTCTTGGTGAAGACGGGTGGGTTTGAGCGTCATTGGTTACGTGCTGAGAGGAAAGCTAACGCAAGAACAAGAACTAGGGCGTCACCTGGAGTTTGCTGGCTTTGTATGGCGGGAACCCCAAATATCCCTTTTGAGGACTGCAACCTGAATTCCGTATGGTCCAACACCCAGAACAGACCTCCGTGGCAAGTTCAACCTGCAATACTTCGGCTATTCCATTCACCATCAGCCCCATGGGACATGTTCAAGCCGGATATATTTCACAACTACCATGGTGGCCTGGGCATGTATTTCATTGCCTCTTCAATTGTGGAATGCATGGTCCTTGTCCCTGGGACTATTGATGACAAAGTGAATCATTTTGCTGAAGCATTGAAAGAGTGGGCGGAAAGAAGAAAGAACCGTTTGCCTCACAGTGGCCCGTTTACCCGGGAAAGAGTGGGGCTTACTTCGTTTCAGGTCCTTCCGGAAGCCCGGTGGTCAAAGTTTGACGACACAAGGATCTACCATTCATTCCTACAATCTTGGCTAGAAGAACGGGAAAACCAAATCCAAGACTACGAAATTCTTTGCCGGATTTTGGAAGGGCTACGTAGTATCAATGGAATGTTCCACATACTCTATACCTCTGGCCTTTGGATGGAAACCCTAGAAGTCAAGAATGCTGCAACACTGGGGCGAACTTTTCTGTGCAAGTACTGCCAGCTTGCGAACATGTGCTACCATGCTGGGCGTTTGCGCTAACCCATGGTTGTCAAGATGCATATGGTGGATCACCAGATCCGCAGGATGAGAGAACGTGAATCCCTCAAGTGGTCCTTGAATGTTCTTAGCGAGGCCGTGCAGGCCGACGAAGAAGCTAAGTTAGCAACAAGTTAATGTCAACCCTGGATTAATAAACCCCTAGGTTGTTTAATTGGGGGGATACCATTTAAGTATCAGATTATGACTATTTGGGGAGTACCACCCTAATTAATAAACCATGGTTTATTAATCCGGGGTTGACATTATCATTTTTGGGTTGTATAAGTTGTATTATATTTTAATACTTGTGGTTTAAGGATGTTTAAGGATTCTTTTTGACCGTGTTTGTTATATGGGTTCCATGCTCAAGCTAAGGACTTCGTGGGTCAATGTGCGCGATTAAGTCGCCGTATTTCACCCAAAAATGTTGCCTTTAGAACGCTCCAAAGATATCTTACGCGTGCCAAAATGGTATGGCTAAAACCAAAAAAATCACAGGGGTATGCATCCCAGTTTGCGCCAGTGCTTAAATACAAAAAAAGGCGGCTTTCGCCTTGTCCAGGTTGAGGCTCTGGCATTTTCAAACTCAGGATGCCGGGATCTCTGAGCCAAGGCAAAAAGATCAAGAGCGGGAATTTGCAGTGGCCGCCACCAACATCCACCCATTATGGTTTATACTGGGATCCCAAATGCCAGAAATTTGATGTAATTTTGGGTTAACCCGTAATGATGGAAAAAAGTCATAGACCCCGAACGACAGAAAAAATTCTGGCATTTGGGATCCCAGGTATATATTATATGGGATAATCCTTCCCATTGACGAACTCATATTTTTCAAGATGGTTGAAACCACCAACCAGTAATAATAATTAAAAAATCCACAAGCATCAATAGAAATCCACAGAAAATCCATGAACATCAGATAGTTCAATGATGTTCCCGATGTTCAATGATTCCAAATGAGTTTAGATAGCCATTTAGGTTTACTGTATTTAGTAAGCTCAGGAGTTCTCAGCGGCTCAGCGGCCAGCAATGTTTGATGACACTGGAGGGTACATAGATAATCATAGATCCCATATGATTAAATTAAATTGCTGAACCAGGGGTTTGTTCGGTATTTAATGGTTGTGATATTTTGACAATATTTTGGGGGACGGGTATTATATAATCATATGTATAATATTATATAATCATAATACCTGTAGATATAGTCATTAATATCTATATATAATTATATATATATATATATTGTATACATTATACTATATATATATAATATATGCACGGAATATGGCTGTTCTTGTACAAAATGAGACGGTATTGACATAGCAGAAGGCAATACAAACAGCGAAAGAAGCAGACTGAGAGAGGTCACAAGACCTCGATTTGTAGCCAGATGTTTGATTCACGTGGATTCGAGCAACTTCTGTGCGAGGTTCAACTTGTAAGGAGCCAACATGAACTCTAGCGTCTGGGGTGATATTAGAGACGTATTCTTCTTCGGATGGTTGAACCTTGATGACACAAGCACCCAGGGTGGTTCAAGTAGAACCGGTTTCGTGGTCTTGAGGAGAGCATCTGGTCTGCTTTTGGAGGCCAGGGAGGTCGTTTTCTATGGAAGGGCTGAGTTTTTTTCTTCGTTTCCAAGGTCTATGGAGAAGGTCGACACCAAAGGTGACCAATCGATACCATTCAACCAAGCTCCAATCAATCTCAATGAAAATTTTGTCTGGAGATTAGGAAACTAACATTAACAATGTAAACTCAATGAAAAAGCGTGGAGATTAGGAAACTAACTCAGCTTTTGACACATTTTGACCATCAAAGAGGCATTTTTTGGAAACCACCTTAAATGGCCCCGATAAAATAAGCGCCAGGCACAAAGTGGTCCCAAAAGCCATAAATCGGTGCTGAGCCGTTTGCATGCGGAGATCATCCCAGGCGAAGTCACACGGTGGATGGGCATAGATGGCGCATAGCTTTGGGTAATTTTATGACAGTGTTGAACTATGTTGAACTTGTTTTTTTTAATGGAGGAACATGTCCCATGGCAGACATGTGACTTGACTTTAGTCACTTTAGTCTCTGGTTTCAAAGCTTAGTCATGAAACAGCCGTTGCTTGGAGTTCATTTTGGAAACACACATATCATATAAAAACTTGAAGCCGATAGAATCGGATCGGGCTTCTGGGGATACTCACATGCATCTAAAGCATCCTAAAATCGATAAACATATTAAAATCGAATACATATCATAGCACTTCTAGCCTAACTTCTAGGGGTTCTAAACACTAACCAACTGTGAAAGCAACAAAACATGTGGATTCCAAACATTCCAAACCCTTCATACCCTTCCACCCTTCAGACCATTCTTTTTCTGTGTCCGAAAGCCAGGTCGTCAGCCTTGCGAAGCGTTCCTGCCAATTGCTGAGATATCCACGAAGTAAATGCAGGTTTACAGTTGGGCAGTTGGGAACATCTATATCAAAAAAAAGGATAAATATACGACATCATCATGATCAAAGGTGCGGTTATAGCATGTTGCTTTAGTACTGGTACATGAATCTGTTGATGTTGGAATAAATCGCGTGCAGTATATGTATACAGAATATACATACACACACACATATATATATATATGTATATATATATACACATATTATTGTATAATTCGTATCCACTATACATAGGATTTTCACAACAATATTTTGGACACTCCCCCAAGAAGAAAGGGTGATGTTCATGGGACCTCCCATCGGATTCTGATCAAATGCAGGGATTGAACCAGCAACATCAGCAACCAAAAGGGGCTTGACTTTACTTACATCGCCAACATTGGTTTAAGGGAAAAAATACAGGAAAGCTCTGTGAAGGTTTTAAAAAAAACATGGAAAATCCTGTAGATTTTGCCTTAAACCATATAATCCAATGAAACAAATGAAACCAACAATATCCAACCATGTTCTGGGAATAAAAACAGTGGAACAAGATGCCAAGCAGCGACATCGAGGCGAGACTTGGGCAGCACCAACGGCACCTGGGTGCTGGGTAAAGGCCGAGTGAGCCCGCAAGATGTGGACGGAGAGGCGCGGGGAGATTTCAGCGCCGGCGCTGAGACAAGGATGGGATGAAGGATGGGATGAAATGTGGCAGTTTTTTGAGTTTTTGGAACTGCTATGCCTCTATTGTTAGGCACCAAGATGTTGAAAATCCGTCATCTTTTGGAACTCTCGAACAATCCCATATGCTCCATGTATGGAATATTTACCAACATTTGCCCCATATATGACCCAAATGTAGGTAAATATTCCAGCACCATGGATCCTATGGGAATGATCAAAATGGTCCATCATTTTTTGATCCGTCAACATGGTCCAGGCGCTGGCCGGTGGAGACGAAATATCCCTGGGAGTGGATCCTGCGACGTGGCAAGGCAGGGTAATGGTGAGCATCTGGAAAACTGACACAGCGAATTGGAACATCCACCCATTTTTAAGTATCTTTATAATTTATCATCATTTATCATAGATGGGTGGCAATCATAGTTATTTATCCATATTTATGAATGATGATTTTTATAGGAAATAGAGTTATTTTGCCATTTATTTATCATTTATTGATCATAGTTCCCATAGCAAATCATGGCCAAATTACCATAGGCCTTTTGCATCCCAGTTGATGATGACCCTCGAGCCTCTGGTTCATGGGATGGTTGTGGCAGGCAGTATGGCCACTGATACAAGGCTTGAAGACAGGGCTATATACCATCATTGGCTAATATAGATGGTTAATGATGGTTAATGATGGCTAATACTGGCTACCCTCTGGTAAACGTTTACATAACTATGGAAAGATCCACCATTTTTAAGTTCGGTAAGTCCACTATTTCGACTGGGCCATGGCTTCAATAGCTATGTAACAAATTACCAGAGGGCATTTTTTTTCCTATATGTTTTTCTCTGCCAATTACTGATGATGATGCTATGGCAATTGGCTTTCCAAAAAATCCCAGTTCACTGGTGTGGACGTTGGATGGTGATGGATGGTGGATATGCCCCAGATTCCATGTACAGCAGGGTCTCTTGATTTGGAGCCACCTGGATTTTCACCCCACAGCTATAATTGTCGTTTATTTTTAAGGACAAGGTGCCCCCAAGGCACAAGTGAAACTCATGAAACATGGGCCTTTTAAAGAGCATTTTGTGGCATTTTGCCGTTTTAGAAAACACCCAGCTACCATAGCTGCTAGGTGTTTGTACACCCCAAATTCAGAGAGTTACCAGCTGCGACATCCTGCGACTCAAGGCACTGCACCCGGCGGACCCGACCCAGAAGACTTCCGCTTCCTCTTTCGTGTGGAAATGCACCTGGATAGCATTACTAGTGGATCCTCTAAAGTGACCCAAAAGCGTGCCATGAGGAAATACGACAACAAATTGAACGTACATTTTTATAAGATACTTATCATAAAATATCATAAACTTTCTCTCAATCTATTTATATATTTATATATGTGGATGCTTGCCAAACCATCCGGACATGTCCCTCTCTTCAGGCCTAGCCCCAGGCGCCGGCGCCACAGCGCCGCCGCACCGCCGAACCCCCCGGCGCCGCACCCGACGGCGCCGCACCCTTCGCCGGCGGAAGCGCTGCCGTCAGCAGCAGAGACCATCGCAGCGCTGGAGATGGACGAAACAAACGGTGGGTTGGAGCGGTGGTGACATGGACTCATGATTTTAGGGATCATTTGGTAATGATGGACTCATTATATCTCATTATCTAATATAGATGGTTTAGATGGACATTTTTTCTGTAGTTTAGGTTTGTGCGGAGGGTCTGGACATGGACTCATGATTGGGATGATCATGCCCTCTGGCCATCTTCAGTCATTGACTGATTGCTTGCACCTGTTGGTTCACCTGCTGGGCTCAGACTGAACAATTCATGAGTTTGAAGGCATGCAGATGCACCAGAGTCTAAGCCAGGTAGCCAGCCAGAGTTTCAACAGCAAAGTCCTCGCCCCAAAAAAATGGCTTGCCGACAAGGCAGGTCATTGATTTTGACATTGAGCAGTGAGCAAACTTGATCAATTTGACATTCACACGCATCTTGCTTTGATATAGATAGATAAAAGACCAATGATAAATACTTATATAAATATTATTATCTACATCTGTATGTTATATATTAAAATATAGATTGTCAGATATATAGACCAGCCAGTCCAATCCAGTCCAGAAACATTTGGAACTTGCATGAATCTGCATTGCCCCTCTTGCGGCGTCGCAGCTGCGGACACGTCGCAGACACCCGTCGTGGGGGCTGTGCAGCACTGATGGCGGCGGTGGAGCGGATGTGACGCCGAGGTGACTGGGCTTGGTGAATGGTTCAGCCTGCCGGGGAGGTTCTTGAAGTAGAGTTATGCATAGTTATCCCATATAATGTGGGCAATTAAAACAATAAACCACCCATTTGGGAATGGTTTATACTTTATACCACCTATTTATGGTGATATGGGGGATGGGTTATAAGTTGCGATTGTTGTACCCACATTAATTGATATAGACTTGTTCAAAACATAGCTATACCGTACCAATACCAATCTGTTCCTGAGTGGAACGTTATTTCAAAGTGCCAGATTCTGATCACATGAGCGCTCTTTTGCCATGAAAGCGGAGTAAGAAAGCCTCTAACAAGCTAAAAACTCTTGTTCTCCAGGGTGTCAAACACACTTTGTCTAAGATTGATACCATATGATACGATTTTTGAAGTGATCTCCCAATCTTTGAACTAACATAAAACTATAATAACCAATCTATACCAATCTGAGAATCTTGGAACTAATCAGCCCATAGTTCATATATCGTTTTTCCATCGTTTTTTCTGGACATCCAGCCCAGGATGGCTCCCAAGCGATGCCTGTCGCTCGCCCTCCTAGCGCTGGCCCTCCTAGCGCCGAAGCTTGGCGCCTCGGGGCAACGGCTGGAGATCTTGCGCGCGACACGTGCGGAGCGACGTGTGATGGTGCGACTGCCTGGGTTGCGACCGTGGCGATGCGGAGTTTATGGTTACCCTCTGGTAATTTGTTACATAATGTTACATAGCTATTGAAAATGGACCATTTATAGTAAATTTACCCATTAAACATGGTGATTTTCCATAGTTTTTTGTACGTTTACCAGAGGGTACAGGATGGCTCATTCGACTCATTCACCATCAATTCATATGGACATATGATGAAATATGAGAGGGAGATACATGAATGACTAGAATGGAACACTATCAATATACTAACTGGAAACCATGGTCTATGAGTCCATTTAGTTCGATCATTTACCTATCAATGACCCAAAAGTGTGATTTTCCCTTGCAAAGTGTTAAGATACCGGAGGGTATATCATGTGGCGATGGAGAGAGAGAGAGAGAGAGATTATGCAAATAGTTCGATAATGTTAATATTTGCTGAACCTTTTTTGGCTATGGCTACTGGCTACTTACATTGGATGTTAATAGATGTTAGGCTTTAGATATTTTGTTTTGACAGTTTTGGGTTACTGTATCACACACGCGGGTCTAAGCAACAAGAATATTGGACGCAAACTCAGAATTATGTGTTTTGTTTTGAAGCATAACACCAGAAATCCAGAAATTCTATTGACAACTATTCTTAAAAACATATAATTAGTCCTTTTACTATCTTATAAGTCTTATAACTTATACTTACCCTCTGGTAAACTAACATAGCAATGGAAAATCACCATTTTTAATGGGAAAATCCACTATAAATCACCATTTTCAATAGCAAACTGTTAAATTACCAGAGGGTAGATGATCTCATGTGTGCTTTATCACCCCCAAAAGCCACAAACTCTGCCCCGACCTTTTTCGGAGCTCCGCAGGTGGCGGATGAAGTCTTAGCGGCTCGGCCGGCCAAAAATTTCGGTGGCTGGTGGATGTTTGGATCCACCGGCATAACAAGATGACGATGGATATGGGTATGGATCAATACCTATTAATACCATTTTTAGTGGGATGAACATCCATTTACCAGCTATTTTGATGTGAACTACAGGGGTACTATTGGTTTTGACACACTGCCATATGTATATTCTGGTTGGTGGTTTGGAACATGTGGATTATTTTTTCCATATGTTTATTGGTAAACATCCCATGATTTATTGATGGTTTATCCATGTTGATGGATGGGATTTACTGGTTATATATCCTGGAAACCAATGGAAATACTGGTTGGTGGTTTGAAACATGAATAGATTATGACTTTCCATATTAATTGGGAATCATGAATAATCCCGACTGACGAACTCATATTTTTCAGAGGGGTTGCAACCACCAACCAGTATTACATTAGGTATATTAACATATAGAGAGAGAGAAGGAACAAAATATGCTCACCAAACACCTAAGTCCAATCACAACTGCGATTTTCATGGGCACTTGCCACCTCAGATCTCACCCCTGTTCGATCAAAATTGGGCACTTGGAGAATACTTGGAGGGTCCAAGTAATAACCGCAAACTAAGAAGATGGGATATAACCCCCATGACCCATAGTTATGGTTATGTCACCACTTACAACTGCTACTTTCCCATTTCTTCTCATTTTCATATGCACTTGGGTCACCCATATAGTCCAAGTACTGGGAACGCTCATTTTATAATTAATATTTTATGCCCCCCATAATATATGGTTCATCACCACTTCGGAAGGACATACCCTCTGGTAATTTAACATAGCTATTGAACATGGCCATAGAAATAGTGAGTTTTCCCATTAAAAATGGTGATTTTCCATAGTTATGTAAACGTTTACCAGAGGGTACAGGATGGCTCATTTGACTCATTCACCATCAATTCATATGGACATATGATGAAATATGAGAGGGAGATACATTCGAATGACTAGAATGGTTCACTTCGGAAGGACATACCCTCCGGTAAACTAACATAACTATGGAAATTCACCATTTTTCATGGGAAAATCCACTATTTCTATGGCCATTTTCAATAGTTTTTTGTATGTTTAGAGGGTAAACGCTTCCAAGGAATACATCGAGATTGACCTCCACTTCAGCGCTCCCGTCTACGTCACGGCCTGCGGCTCCCCCTTAAGCGCCGTGCACGTCAGCGAGGCGCTGCGCTGCGCCTCGTGCCCCAGGGGCTGCATGCTGTCGGCGGCCTTCAGCCGCTTCCCGTGGCGCGGCAACGGCTGACGTCCGGTAAAAAAACGTGGTAAAACACGTGGTAAAACACGTGGTAAAGAATGGAAAGAATGGTAAAGATCATAAAGATCCAAGAATTTGCATCTTAATACATGTTAGTCTAGCAAATATTCGATATATAGTCATAGTCAACCTCCATTGTTTGAGGTTAGTTGGAAGCTTTGAACTCGGCCTCCGGTGTTCTGCATTGTGTGACAGTGTATGTAAACAGAAAACATGGGGTAATTTGTGTGAGTTTGGTATGTTGTGGTGATGCATTTATTGAGGTGTTTGCCTGCTGATGTTTGATCTTTGATATGCTAAATAGTTTTGTATGTTTGTTTTTTTGCGCCAAACTATCCGAAATTAACCATAGATTGGGACTTACTAACAATGCTTGATTTCAATGATGTGGGGATGGCACATGGGGCAGTTTGGGGATGTTGCACCAACTTGCCACTCTGTTTGACGGCCAATGATTTGGAGACCAGCCCCCCTTTTCAATGGACCGTAAGTTCTAGCCTTGCATGGCTTGCTAGTCATGATTCTATCCACTTCCTGATTGTCATTATCCAATTGTTGCAGCATTAGAGGATTCCACTAAGAATTGGTTACGGCTGTAAAATGTTTGTAAAATGGTTGTAAAATGGCTAGAACAAGCCCCAGATCACACATAGCTCCGTGACATGACATGAAAACGCCTAGAGACTAATCTTCTGGATCCCAAGGTCCTTTGGATTCCTTTGATCCCTGATGCTTTGAGTCAGAGGAGCATTCCCCTGGATTTGCTGAGTTGCTGATGTATTGTTTTCTGTTCAATCGATAGGAATCTCTGGGGCTTGCCCAGACTTTCCATCCCCTTTCACTGGCGGTTGGCAAAAGCGCGGATCTTAGGTATGTCCCAGATCTGCTGCCGAAACTGCAATCCGAACCGGAGTGCATTTGTGGCGTGAGCTCTTCGTCCGCACAGATCGCACAGTCCTACTTTCTTAGTTATTTTACCATGTTGAAGTCGCAGATCAACTGTAGTAAGTAACCCCAACAAAAACACACATATTATTTAATTAACACATAGTGTATATATATATAAATCATATTCAAGTTTAGTGATCACCAAATTTCATCAAATCAGACGCCACTTCGGCCACTTCCCAAACCCATCCCGAGGTTACGAGGAGATGCAGCTCAGGACCCAGGCCTGGCCGGGGGACCAGGGCTTCAACGTGCTGACGGAGCGTCGCCCAGCCTTCATCCATGGCGTGCCCCAAACGCCGGAGATCTATGCCTCGGGCATCTGGAAATTTGACGCCTTGCTGGCCAACATCAAATGCCCCAACGAGGCGAGCCGGTAAAAACAATGGAAAAAAAAACATGGAAGTCTGGAAGTATCCACATTCTGCCAAAAAATATCGAGAATGGCACTGTAGGGAAGCCTGGAGGATGCTGATATGTTTGTGGTGACTGGTATGTCTAGAATGTCTACCTGGCGACCTTTTTTCCCAGTTGTACTTGCAAGTGCATATACTGGGCTCAAGCAGGGGCACAAAAACATGGAAATCTATGTCATCGCCCATGGCCTTCAATCTGCTTCTCACCAACCACAACTAAGATAGAACTGCTACGCTCGCCAAGACAGACCAACGATTATGATTTACCAGCGCTTGCTTGTACACCTCAAAATTGTATGAAATGATGAAATCAAATCACCCTTTGATGAATTGCTTACTGCGTATCATGATTCCCCAAAAGTTGTTTTGACAGTCAACTATACCAACTATTGTAAACCCAATGATAAACCATCCCATATAAACTCCAAATGCTAGTTATTTTGAATCCCACCAATATAACTACGACTATTATTATGCTAGTTTATCACTCCATTAATGCTAGTTAGTTATTTTAACTTAAATACTATTGTCACTCCAATACCAACTATTTCACATCAATTTCACATCTGATTTCCCATGTTCAATGGCTATTTCAGGAACCGATTGATTGGAGGTACCAATCCCATATATAAGGCCTATATCAGGCCTTAATTTCAGGGAATATCCCCACAACATATGGCCTAAAATATGGTACTAACCTACCTCCACCCCCTCTGGTAATTTAACATAACTATGGAAAATCACCATGTTTCATGGGAAAATCCACTATTTCTATGGCCATTTTCAATAGCTATTTTGACATAACCAGAGGGTAAATTGGATCCTGAAGATCTCCCATTGACATGTTCGTTTTTCCATGGTGAGTTACCCCATGTCGAGGCCAACATGACCCCGGCCCTGGCGCGGATCCGGCGTTTCGGCATCAATGGGCCACCCTTGGATGCTCGGCAGTGGAAACACCCATGGCTTTTTAAAAGGTTAAGCATAAGAAAACCATCATTGGCTAATATAAATGGTTAATGATGGTTAATGATGGTTAATGATGATTAATGATGGTTAATGATGGTTAATGATGGTTACAGATCCCTTGGAAACTGGTTGGTGGTTTCAAACATTTTTTATTTTCCATTTCATATATGGGATGTCATCCGAAACCCATTGACGAACTCATATTTTTCAAGATGGTTAAAACCACCAACCATCATATTTAATGACTGTATCTGGACAATTTTCATATCAAACTAATAAAACATGAGTTTTGAAGTGGAAATTGGTCAACCATTATTTTGATTTGGAATGATTTGGAAAAAATAGGTTGATGTGGTAAAACCGGTTAATTAACTTTATTGACCATTTTCATACTGAATTTGATGAACCATCAGAATCATTTTACCAGAATTTATTTGACTATCACCATGTTCATACTTTTCAGTAGGTCAATGTGGTCAATGTTAAATTTCCTGGAGGGTGATACTTTTGAGTAGGTCAATCATGTTTTGTTTTATCATCTGAATGAGCCATGGCTTCCTCCATGCTTATATGATGTTATTGTGAGTTTTTGCCAGCAACATGATTCTGTGAGCACATGATTTGACATTCCCATGTTCATGCTTGTTTTGCACTGAACTGCGTGCGACGCAGTGATCACCTGAGCTCAAGCCATTGCAGCAAA
>Ga0126342_10004082_pt1 | contig 24638 bp, 24 predicted proteins | sample Cyp1metagenome_FD_92528 | JGI IMG/M metagenome (GOLD analysis project Ga0126342, IMG submission 92528) | Coral microbial communities from Lord Howe Island, Old Settlement Bay, Australia - Cyphastrea 1 metagenome | ecosystem: Host-associated > Invertebrates > Cnidaria > Coral ...
ACAAACATATCCTTCTGAATAAGAGTAATCTTCCTTTGGGGCAATGCAGTGTGTTTTTGCAGGGACAATATCCAAACAAAATATGAAGTATTCCTTGAAAAGTTGCACCATGCCCTTTGAAGGGGTGCAGTGTGCATTTCCAGGTGTTTAACCTTCCTTTCAAAGGAGCAGTCCCCCTTTTAGAAAAGGCAATATTTCTGCATGATAGATGCAGTATTATTATATTGACAAAGGGCATCCCTTTCAAAAGTGCAATATGTTTGAAACCGTGAGCACTACCATATGTTCAAACAATGTTTGACTGTCTTAAGATTTAAACATGCACACTCTTCAAATTACAATATTTTTCGAGAGGGGAGCTGCCTACACCAAAGGGTGTTATTCCCAAAATATGGCTCGTTGTCTTGGAAGAATAACACCATTGTGAAAGACATATCTTACGTGCTTACATGTACCATGCGTTCTTAATTAAAAACATATTTTGTGAAAAGGGCATTGCATGCGCAAGAGGCTTCATTTTTGACATAGAAGTAGACTAAGACATGACCTACTTCAATGGGATGCTCTACCGGGCTCTATTATTTAAATTCAGACGTCCAGTCGGTCCGCATTCACCTTAAGAAAAGTTCCCTCAATTGGGTCCATGGCACCATGTCGGAGCCACCGTGGAAATCACACTAGAATAGAACTGGATCATTGGAGTGATCCGTCTGGAACTGAATCCCAAAACGTGCAATTAAACAAGATAGATCGATCGATCGATCGATAGGTAAATAGATAGATCTATATATTTATATGTCCAGAAAAAAAATATATATATATACATGCATATATATGGGCAATGGTGGCCACCAGCTGCGACTTAAATGCGCCCGGTGCGCCACCAAAGCCCCGCAGGTACGTTTACACGGGTCCCGGGGAGGTGACTTCGTTGATTACTGACTCCCCGGGACCCCGGTGATCCCCTGCGATAAAGTATAAATAGTAATTTAAGCAGCCGCGACGTTTTACGTCTGTTCAGACGTTCCACACACACACACTAGACAAGAATGGATCATGTAAGTGATCCGTTGGGAACTGAATCCCATCACATGCAATTAGATTAGAATTATATATATTTATATATGGGGCTATGGTGGCCACCAGCTGCGGCTTATATGCGCCCAGGTGCGCCACCACAGTCCCGCAGGTACGTTTTCACGGGTCCCGGGGAGGTGTCTTCATTGGTCACCGTCCCCCCTGCTTTTCAATATAATATTATGTCTAATATAATAATATATAGATGAATTGCCAACGAAGTTTTACGTCTGTTCAGACGGTACACACGCACACACACACACCCGGCCTTTGGCAGGGTGGTGTCCTTGCAAATGAGGTGAAGATGAGGATGAAAAGGGGAATGAAGATGAGATGAGAGTGAAAATGAGATGAAGGATTACTTAAGCGGGACCCGAGGAGGGGAACGCAAAGAAGAGGGACAGAGCAAACACCAACACCAACACCAACACACCTGGCCAAGAGCGGGCAAAGACTGAAAGGGCAAGGGAAAAGAAAAGCGGAGGCCGACGGACACGGAACAAGACCAGCGGAGGGGGGGGGAAGACGGAAGCGCCTGAACCAACCTAACACAGCGAAAACCTACGCCTACCTCGGCACGCACAGGAAATAGGGGACCGAATGGGGGACTAGTTGGTGAACAGAAGAAAAAACAACGATTAAATGGGATTCAGAGTGATTCAGCTCACTCCTAAAGTAATCGTGCGTTACTCCCGACCAAACACACGGGAGCACGCATGAAATAAGGGACCAATGAGGGCATAGTTGCAATATGACGCATCCAACTTCCAATGCAGAACCCCCTCATCAGCCACAACGGCCAAAGAGATTAATTCAACCCTTGGACAGCTGACGTATTCAACCCTTGAATTAATGCACAACTGCACCTCACTAGAGGCCATAAAACACCACACCTGCAAGCATGGCCTTTGCCTGCCATGTCAGTACAGTGCGCAGCTGTCTCTCCGGCAAAGTTGGAAAAGGTCCAAGTTCAACAGTCATCTGCATTGGCAATCTCGCAAGTGAAAGAAGGTGAAGCCCGGTACTGCGGCCAGTTGTTCAGCCAGCTGTTTCACTTTACTTAGATGAATTACCATCTTAAAGTACCTCACTCCACGTTTCGGATTCACGGGTCCGACGTGCTATACCTAAACAGCCTAAACAGCTATTCCCCGAAGCGCTCGCATCATCTTGTCGCAGCCGACATGAGCCACACACCTGCTCAGAATTGTCTTATCGAACTGTGAAGTGGAGCGTCCGATGTGCAAAAAACACAAACAAAACAAATTGTCATGATGAAAATGTATTTACATACATACATACATACATACATACATTTTTACATACATAAATACATATCTACATTTATACATAAACACATATAAACATATATACCTATATACATATATACATTTTTACATTTTTACAAATATACCTAATCACATATATTCATATATACATAAATACATATTTCCATTTTTACATATATACCTAAGTACATATAAACCTAAGTGCATATTTACGTATATACACAAATACACGGATACATTTATACATATAAACATATATACATATATACATTTATACAAATATACATATATACATATATACATCTATACATGTATACATATATACATGTATACATGTATACATGTATATACATATATACCTAAGTGCATATTTACATATATACATAAGTACATGGATACATTTATACATATAAACATATAAACATATAAACATATATACATATAAACATATATACATATATACATATATACGTATATACATATATACATATTTACATTTATTTACATACATGTTTATACATACATACGTACATAACATAACATAACATAACATTACCTAACCTAACATCACATAACATACATACATACATACATACATACAAACAAACATCCATATCATACATTCATGCATGCATGCATGCATACATACAGACATACATACATGTACAAGTGCACATATTTACATTTGTTCATATATACATATTTACATATCAACATAATTAAACAAATATAAGCGTTTGTAAGCATATATAAATATGCATATATATATATGTGTGATTATTTAAATTCATTTCTGATCACAGGAGACTTCGGCAATATACAACAACAGCGATATACGATATGTCCCCCCAGCTGCGACTTCAATGCGCCCAGGGGCGGGACTTTATAAATACTTATGCAGGTACAGGAGTGTGTGTCCACACCCCAATCCGGCTGAACCCCTTAGCTTCGTTGGCATGGCTAGGGAAACAGGCGCCATGTCCCCTGCAGAAAGTAGAGGTTTTTTATCTACTCAGATTGCACAGGCTCACACGCACACGCACGCGCGCGCGTGCTCGCGCGTGCAAACATAGCAAAAGATCCATTTGCAATGCACCTTGAATCTTTCAAGCGTTCCAAAGACTTGAAAATTCCACCCGCTGATGTGTTCCATCACTGGCGCAACTTTCGTTGGAGAAAACGTATTCTGTAAAAAAACAAATGTTTTTCAACAAACAGACAGCCTTCTGGAGAAGAACATGCTACCTCCCACGGAAACGGCACCACTGACCATTGCATTTCATTCATGACGAAAACAGTGAACAAATGAGCAATTCCCTGACCCGAAACTAATGTTTGGTAGGTTTTCCTATTTGTTTGTTTGTCGTGTTTTGCTGTTTGGTCCATTATGGCCAATGTATGTATGTTGACACTTATGTTTTCCTATCGAGTGCTCAGTCTGGACACCCATCGGCATACATCCACAAACGTCTCAAGTACGTGACGATACATTAGACGTGATACTTTGATATGTGTGTATTCATATTGTTGTCCATGTTGTGAGTGTTATTGAGTGTTCAAACACGCGCAAGGTGAAAACAATTAGGTGACAGACCCAATGTTGTGCAATGTGTCTTGCATCACCGGACATTTGCCCCAAAATTTTATTTGCCCCAGTTGTAGCAGAGTTATCACGTATTCTTGGAATTTGTTTTTTTTTTGGCCTCGGCAGCGTGACTTACTCTGTCGATAGGCAATCTAGCCATGTTTACAATGCAACTTCCAAGTTCCCCCGCCTCTTTATTGTTTTCTCATGAAAAGATAAATTTGATTCCATGGAATTGTCTTGCCTTGAACATAAAAGATGCGTGTATATGCGTGTAGTGGCATATAAATAGTTCGCGAAGATCAAAGCATGATCTGATTCACTGGTTCCATCTTCGCACTAGGTGTGGTCCTGCTACAGACGATTCAATTGGCTGACGATGGCTGTTCTCAACAACGGCACTTCTGAGCAAACCGAACCAACGCATTTTCCCATCAGCTTCCACGACATGGCAAAAATTGGCGAGCAATGCGAGGTGCTTTGCTCAGATCGTTTTCTCACCACACTCTACAATTCTTCAAGATTGCCTCCAATTTCTGGGCAGGCAGAAGTGAAAGGGACGGGCCTTCAAGGTTCGACTTTACACGGCCACACCGCAATTTTTTGAAAGTGTGTGAATCCATGTTCAAGTTGCCTTGCAGCTAGTTTTGCAGGTGTCCCTTGTAGGCCAAGCTTAGATCAGATCAACCTGCTGTGCTAGGAGCCCAGTGCTTCAGTGAAATTACAAGTGTTCTGCAGACATGTTTCCATTCCAGAGCCCAAAGTCCATATAGATTTGGATGATTTGGATTTCGGTCCGTCCTCCAAAATCATGATTTTGCTGCCTATGCTGCAGGCAATCAGGGCATTTGTTCAGTCAACTGGGATTGGCGGCCACTTGTGGCAAGTTCAGAATCACAGAACTGGTGCGATATAAAGGTACTAGCTCACAATTTCTTGATGGACATGGCCAACCATGGCCAAAAGCTTTTGCTGATTACGGATTTATTGCAAAGCTGGCCTGATTTGTAGCACCTTCATTTGTGATGTTCAATGATGTTCGGCCTGTGCACCTGCGATTGGCGCTCAAGATGTGCCAGGAGGATGTGTTGGGGGAGAATCAGGTCGGGTGCCTCAATCACAGGCATCCTTGAGCATATCTTAGCACACACCAGGTACTTCAGGTTGTCAGCCCCAAGGTCGGGATACCGTGCTTACCGGGCATTTGCAATGTGAGACAGAAGCTCGTTGAACACGCCGGGACCCCAAGGACACCCAGGAACGCCTGGGAACACCATGCCAACAAGATCAAATGGGATGAAACAGGATCGAATACGCAAAACGAACGTGTCAGATGCACTCAGGAGTGGACCTTGATTGGTATTTGCATTGGTATGTTTGTGAGCAATTGCTTGCTTCGTCCACCTGACAAGTTTCAGCAAGAACTGAATACTGGAGATCCTGGATCAGCCGCTAAGACAGTGTGTTGAAAGCGACTACTAGTGCTAGAAGACGACTGCTGTACAGCCACAGAAAGAGAAAGAAGGGGGAATAATTTTGCCGTTTTGCTTGTCCTGCAGTGGCAGTAGTACATGTTTGTTGGTCAGTGACATCTAACAAGCATTGCTAACATGCAAGCAAGAGAATCGTGAAGGTGATGTTGTATATATATATATGATATGTACTATTATTATTATTTATTATTTATTATTATTATCATTATTATTATTACTATTTATCATTATTATCATTGTTATTATCATTATTATTATCACTATTTTTTATCATTATTATTATCATTATTGTTATCATTATTATTATTATCATTATTATTATCATTATTATTATCATTATTTTATTAGAATCATTATTATATATTATTATTATATGCAGGATCTTCCTCAAACCAGCTGATACAAGAGCAGCTTGAGGATTTTGATTTGATAGGCTTTCAGCTCTTTGATTACTTATGACAGGGAACGGCATGACTTGGTTTTGGTATGGTTGCCAGGATGGTGCATGGATGCAAGGATCCGGCAAGTGAAAGCGGGCTCCCAAGGTTGGCTTACTTCGTAACCAATTCTGGAGACTTTGGGACTAAGGCACGGAAGCTTCTAGACAGACAGCACCAAGCAGAAGAGTTCAGGAAGCAAAAGCGGGACCAGTTCCTTGCCTGGAGAGAACTTGCCACCTAGCGTGCTAACAACTAGGTTGGTCCGCAGAGAGCTGGACAGAAGGGCTTCCAGAGTGAACTGTCACTATGTTGGACAGCTTTCTACCTACAACTTTGGCTGAAGCATGCAACTGATGAGGCAATTGCGAAAGAACGCATGGTGGTGAGTTGCAACTAACCCAGACCGGCCAGGCAATTCGAGCAAGCGGGAGTTTAACACAAAGTGGCTAAATGGCCACTTGAATTACATAATGTGCTTTGAATTGGGGTTGCATTTGAGTGTCTTTGACCACAAGCTGTGATTTAAAGTTCTTTGACCTTGAACAGGGGATATGACTTTGGCCCAACAATGCACAAGTCCGCATTTTTTGCCAGCACATTCCATCCAACAGAGATGGCAAACGATCAAACGCAGATTGTGACGGAAAATTGAAACATGTGCCACAGACACGTGCCCACCTACACATTGCACCATGCACAGGTGATCACAGGTGGCTCACAAATCATTTTAAATCAATAATTACAATTGGAATGTGCGTATAACATTGTATAACCAACACAGGTGGTCACTCCTGTCTTGCGACGGCCATTCCTCTCTTTCAACATGATTAGGTGTTGCAGCAAGAGCTTGCAGTATGGATACAGGAAGAAATGTTCGTGTTCATGTACTCGAAGCTTTTTGTCCAAGGATCAGAGAAATGCTTGTGTGTACAACAATATGGCCAACGTGCATTTCCAACCAGTCCTTGAAAATTTGCCTGTTTGACTTGCTGAGCATGGCTTCTCTGGACAAGCAAGTGCATCAACATGACCATGAACAATCAACGGACATCCATGCTGGCTTTGGTTCGCACCAGAGCACAAACCTCAAGCGCAGAAGAGATTAGGACTTGACCACATGGCTTTGGTAGTGTCAAAGATGCAATTTCAAAATTGGAAGCTGGAGTTCTGGCAATCCCCTCTCCTGCCACGACATGCAGTTCCAGGCATTTGTGATTTTGCATTGAGATTATGTTTTAGTTCAAAGGTCTTCAGTGCCTGCAAGAGTTTGAGTCTTCTTTCTCTCCATTGCAGGGCTTCGGTGCAAGCTCAGGCTGGATTGTGCAGATTGATGGATGGAAGACATGCTTTTCTCCTACAGGATAGGAAACCATGGCAGCACTTGAAGTACACACCTCTGTATGTTGGCCGTTCATTGCCAGGCATTCAGTTGTTAATTTGCAGGCTGTGCAAGTGGCTGTGGTGGGAGCTGTAATGGAGCATCGCTTCCACAGCCGATGAGTATACTGGGCATGTTTTTTTTGTGAAGCTGGCAAAATGTCCCTGATGCTGTTATTGGTTTTGTATGAAGATAAAAGCACAACATGGCAGGCCAAGCAGTTGGGGGCCTACTACATCCTACTACAGACTTGCAATCAACTTGAGGAGCACTTCTTTGGAATTGAAGTTGCAGGATGCAGGTCCAACTTAGTTTGTGCAAATGTGTGGTCATATTGTCCTTCTCGAAGAAGCAAGATGAATCTCTTGAGGCTCCATCACAAACACCAACGCCTCTTTTGCGGATTAGAGCGGGCATTGAGGCTGGACGCCAAGAGAATTCCGAGCAGTGCTGATGTGCTTTTAAATTTCGAAAACAGCATAGCCTCAGGGTGTCACCTTCCCCTTCTTTCTTTGCAACTTTATGCAATGCTGAGAGCAGATCACAAGGGCCATCCATGGTCAGTGCTCTGTGGACTGACCAGATATCCAGAATCTGTGGGTTGTCATTTTGATTTACCCTATGGCTTTATGGTGTGTGGCGGCCATGCTACAACCAGTGAAATCACGTGGGCTATACTACGTAGTGTGAGTAGTCGGGTTAACGTGTATTTGGTTTTGCTTTAGCAGCGAAGAATTATCCTTTACAATCCTTTACATTTCCCCATCACTTTCAGCAGTTAAGGAATTCGCCTAGGTGAGGCAGTTTAAGGCATTTGCGTGCGTGCAGCATGTGAGATTGTCACTGTCACGAGGCTGGCAATCATGCAGAAGTCACTGCAGGAGTGCAAGAGGCACGGGCGCCAGGGTACAATGATGTGCAGAGGAAGGAGGTGGCAACTTCAAGACTTCGGCTGTTGTCGTCGCCGTTGCCAAGTTGTCCTCGTCACGCTGCTTATGGCAACTGTATCCGTGTCCGCTCACAATCTGATGGAGAGCTGGTCAATTGAATCAGAGCTGCAAGGCGGATCAGCAAGGTGTGACCTTGGCTCCCAATGTACGAGAGATGATCTCTCAATGGCTTGCCGTCTCCCAGCCATGCCTTAGAGGCTTTTTTGTTGGCCTCATAGAAAATTTCAAGGTGCAAAGTTCAATTTCCGCCAGGTGAACGCACCCAAAAAGCCGTGCCATGTCTGCATTTAGCTTTCGCATTCAGACTTGATGTTCTGAAGTTGAGTGAAAGGGTGTTTGTGTAGTCGAAGCGACTTCGTGGTTAAGAGGAGCTGGACAGTGATGCATGCTCGGATTTCATGTCAAACAACGGATTGATAAGATGCTCAAATGCTGTCATGAGGCTGGAAAGGCCGCCACCTCCATCACCTCCAGAGCCAGCTCCTCCTGCTCCAGGACACATAACAAGATCTCCTCAAAGCGCATTCATTGCATTGGCAAATTCTTGGAACAAACCAGAACATATTGGAACTGCTGGCCAGAGATGTTCAAGGCTTGGATACTCATGATACTCCAACCTAGTATATAGTTATTTACATTGATTGTCAAGACCTGAGCTATCATGTGACAATTGGGTCCGCCTCTCGCGCAGTACACTGAGGTGTTGTATTTGTTTCGCAAACCGAGCAGCAGAGTCAAGTCGGAGAGACCCCCGCCTTTCAGAACACTCTGCAGATGGGAACTCCGAAAACTCAAATTCTGCTGCGCTGGAAAATTACACAAGGGCTGTGAAGCCCTTTATTGGTTCGCTCCATATTTATGCTTAACTACCGAATTCTTAGGTGGAAGCATTTCTAGATCATGTTACAACTGGTATTTGCAACCACACTAGGCGGCACTATATTTGAACAACTTGCATAAGAGAGAGGCAAAGGATTGTGTAGTGGTGCGTATGAAGAGCCACTAGTATGCACGTTTAAGGTGATCGAGTTCAGCGGCGCACTTTGTGCCAAAAACTAGCATGATGGCTCACCCATAGAACTTGCACTGGTATGGCGTATGGCAGATAGAGCACACACGGATGGCTGGGTTGAACATTCGCGCATGCTCAAGTTTATCAAGCGACCATCAGTCTTTTGCAGAGCTGGTGACGGGATGTGACGGGTCAAAGGTCAGGAAGGAAAAATCCACTCATTTTGGCAGAAGAAACTCGAAAAAAATGTCGCTGGTACTATACATAGACTCGACCTGCTTGGATGATTGAAAACACATGTTGCAGGCGTCTAGCAACTTGCTGCCAAAAAAACTTGTTCTTGGTTCTTTTTGCTTGCAGATGTTCATGCTGGTTGGCTTTTTTGATTGGGGTATATAAGCCTAAGCGCTGACACATGTTGTTGTTGTTGTTGCCTTGGACAACGTCCTGCCCAGACATGTCAAAAGACTTAATTCCAGAGCAGATAGTCGCGTGATAATTTCATTTGCTACTTGTAAGGAAATGAAGTCTTTGTCAACTTGTGAAAAACACGGATCCAACGGCAAATATGAACAGGTGAAACGCATGTTTTGAAGTCACGGGCCAGTGTGACTTTGAGTTTAAAGGGCCAGGGCCAGTTCGGTCTAGGCCTAGACCTGACGCAGCGGTAATACCGCGCAACTTGATGGTATTGCGATTGTTCTTGGAATTGCTTCCCAGTCTACAACATTCATGCATGATATTTGCAATGGTGCTTACTAAGCCTTGCAAGTATGATGGTTGATATTTGTTTTGCAAGCGAAGGACCTGATGCTCAAAACGAGCCCCAAGCAGCAACTACTGCTGAAAAGCTTCGGAATGCGCTCCTCAGGCACCCCATAAGTTGCATGTGTTTTGACATGTTTTGACGACTTTGCAGCTTCGACTTAAATGTACGAAACTTGTGGATACATACCAGCAGTACCCGCACGAGGCGGGGCGGAAGTTGCCTTAGGGATATACTATAAGACCTTTCTCATCTATAGAACTTGCATGCGCCGTGCGCCAGCCAGGCCCGTGCGTGCATTCTGCGAAAGTGGTGTCCTGTTTCAAATGTCACACTTGAAGCTCCACTTCACACTTCACACTTCTCACAGCACTCTTCGCACTCCACACTTCACACTCCACACTTCACACTTGACACTGCACTCTTCGCACTCCACACTTCACTTCACACTGCACTCTGAAGACTCCAGACTGCACACTTCACACTCCACACTTCACACTTCGCACTCCACACTTCACAGTTCTCACTGCTTTCTTCACACTTTCACATTTCACACTCCACACTTCACTCTTCACACTGCACTCTTCACGCCCCACACTTCACACTTCACACTGCGCTCTTCACACTCCACACTTCACACTCCACACTTCATCTCATCTGAGCTCTTCTCGCCTTTATCCCAGCTCATCTCTTCTCATCTCACCTCTTCTCGTATGTCATCTAAACTTTCAGAAGCCACTTCCCAATACTACTTCGCACTACAAGACTTGCACAAAGTACTTCCCTACTACGTTGTACTACAAACCTTGCGCAAAGGACTTCCCAGTAGGACGTTGTGCTACAGAGCTTGCACAAAGTATTTCACAGTACCGCGAGACTTGCACAAAGCACTTCCCAGCACTTTGTACTACAAAGCTTGCACAGCGCACTTCCCAGTACTACTTTGTACTACAAAGCTTGCACAAAGTGCTTTCCAGTACTACTTTGTACTACAAAGCTTGCACAAAGTGCTTCCCGGCACTACTTTGTCCTACAAAGCGTGCACCAAGTACTTCAGGACTACCTTGTACTACAAAGCTTGCACAAAGTAATTCCCTGTATTTATTTCTTTGTACTACAAAGCGTGCACACAAGCAAGCTTTTACACAACGAAGATTTTACACAGAGAAACTTTCTGGTACATCATGGCAGCAGAAAGTGCAGCTCCAAAACAGGATCCCGGCGCCAAAGCGAAAAAAAAACGATTTGGAAGCACTTTCTAAAGAATTTTTCAAAGGAAAATCCAAACGCCAAACTTGAAAAAAAATGCTGACAAATCACTATCGCAGCCTTGATGCAGCCATTCCATTACGATTTTCAATGCCCAGCTGCAAGGGACAATAGTATTACGCATGCAGTCGCGGCAACAAGCAACCTTGACGCAGCAACTACAATGCGATATCGAGATATTGAATTGCAAAACACAATAGAACGACGCGCAACGGTGTGAGAAACTGCACATCCAAAGCCAGATCTCGGCGCCAAAGAAAAAAAAAACACGATTTTGAAGCACTTTTGAAAAGGAATTTGAACGGAAAATCACCAGCACCAAAATTGAGAAAATTTGCTGACAAATCATTATCGCGGCCTTGATGCAGCCACTCCAATACGATTTACAATGCCCAGCTGCAAAAGACAATAGTATTACGCACGCAGCTGCGGCACCAAGCAGCCTTGACGCAGCCATTACTACTAATGGCAATACCAGATGACAACAATCATGCAGCCATTCCAACGCGATCTGCAACCACAGATTCAAGAATCGCATAGAACTACGCACGCATGAACAACCACACGTTGCAGAACACCAAGGGGGAACGGATTCGACGAAACGAGCGCAGCCGCACAAGCCGCACACACGAGGTACCTTTCATCGCCGGCTGAAGCCACTTTCCACGGAAAAACACAAGGTTTCGTTCTCCGGCTTCCTCCCCAACACAAGCCCCATGCAACATTCATGCAGCCATTACACTGCGTTTTGCAGCATCACGTGGCAAACACGCATCTCTCTACGCACATGGCAACAAAACATGACAAGAATCTCGCACCACCCTAAATGAATGTACCGTTATTGGATGTAAAGTCTCACATGGCCCTTCATGAATGTATTGTTATGTGATGTAAAAGTCTCACGCCGCCCTTCATGAACGTATTGTTATGTGATGTAAAGTCTCACACCACCCTTCATGCATGTAAAGTTTCACACCACCACCCTTCATTGAGTAAAAATCATCCGTAACTCGGAAGATTGCTTCCCAACTTCCTTTGTCTATGCATGAACACAGTGAATGCACCTCATTGCAACAAGACTGTTTGATAAATTATGACCCAGAACATCCCAGCACACTGTATGTGTTGGTCCATGCTCACAAAAAGGTTTTTCGAGCTGGCTCCAAAAGACAGTGATGCAGCAGCTGGTTTGGGGTCCGGGACTAATGGGGCAGTGGGCAAGGTAGGGTCTTTAGCCAAGAGCAGATAACACAATGAGTTCCTTTGCCCTACCATTTTCGCTGAGGATATTCGAAGGTGAAGATGGACAAAGGCGAAGCAATGTGCAAAACCTAGGGTTTGACTGCTCAGTTTGATGAGCGTCTCTGCCAGGTATTTGCCCTTGCCAGTGCTGGGTAGGGCTGTTGGAATCACGGGAGAAGACTTCGAAGTGGCCATGAAGGCTTGGAATGTTGTCAACGAGGCAGGCGTGGGAGTTGTGTGACTGCGTGGTGTTGAGTCCGATCAAGCACAAACCAGAAAGTAAAGATGTTGTTCACATTTAAAGGCTGGTGAGATGTACAGCATTCCAAGATATCCATTTGATTGTGGTTTTGCAGCTTCTGCTTTGTCTCTTTTCCTCAGACACCAGCGGGCACATTCACCCTGACAAACGATGCACGGGCAGTGGGTCCATTTCTCAAAGTCAGCTTTTGAAGCTGAGTTGTGAAATAACAAAAAATATTCCACAATGTTGATGAGACTGCAGAGAAAGCCACTGGCTTCGAGTATCAACATGAGGCTGCCAGCTATTTCACGAAAGTGTTCGGTTCCTTTTTGATTCTTTGCATTCACATCATGGACATGTGGTTTTGTGTCTTCAATGTCCATTGTTTTCATTATTTTATATTATGTTCATGATGTTCTTTATTGTTGCATTTTCATATTTTTGCATATGTTTGCATGAGTGCTTCAGATGAGATTGAATGTGTTTGGTGGCAAATGGTGGCAATCCTATGCAATCTTGAATCTCTACTTTGATCTTTGGAAGCAGGGAGGTTCAAACAAATGTTCCCTATTACTAAACCAACCCGAAAAACAAATTTAAACGAGTTTAAATCAAACCCTAAACACGCCCTAAATAAAACTTGAAATACTTGAAATAGATAAATAAATGTGTTCTACACCATTAAATAAATCTGAAGTAAACCTTAAGTTTACGCTTAACCAATCCAAACCAAACCCTAAATCAACTTTAAATTTCAACCCAAAACCAAACATAAATACAACTGTACACCAACAAAAGACCAACCCTAAACAATTTTTGAACAACAAAAAACAATCCAAATACCTTCAACCAAGCCGAAACAAAACCTGCAGCAGCCCTGGCAAATTTCTATTTTCTACACTAATTGACACTACGTTACCACTATAACTCCACTCCACTACACTACAGCTACAACTGCAACTACAACTGCACTACACCACACTACATCCAGCAGTTGTGGTAAGGTGACCACTGCAACCATTGCAACCATTGCATTCACTCCAAAAAACACAACTCCGACCACCTGTCGGTCCATCAGTGGATTCGCTCTGCCATCCGTGAGTCACAACAACCAATCTCTCCTATAGGTTTCCGGTTTCCTATGTTTGAAACTTCCGCCACCGCCTCGTGCGGCACTACTGGTATACGTATTGTGACGTGTTGTAAAATATTGAACATGTTTGAACTTTGATTCAGGACGATGTGTTGTCGATCGTCCTCGGTCTTCTTGTGACACGAGACATAGCATATGTGTGTTCTTTCACTTCAAATTGAGTAGAATGCTGAAAAGATGAAACTAGATACAAAAGCACGTGAAAAAAACAACAAAGAAAAACTTACATTCCGAAATACCGGCAAGAAAGACTTTAGGACAAAACCTGGGGTCAAGCATGCTTGCAGTATCTTCATGTTGTCCTGTTGTTCGTGTTTTGGGGACATCTGGTTTCAAGATTCTAGATGTTTGGTTTTATTTTGGTATCGGTGCTGCAGTCAATTACAAAATTACATATGTTTGTTTGTTAGGAAATATGAATTGTTTTCTTCTGTCCTGCGTCTCTGCCACATTTGCACGCATGAAACCCTCTAAGCAGGTAGGCATTTCTGATGGTTAATAGTACGTGTGAAATATACACACATACATGGTGTGAAAGTGTGTGCAGCTAAGGTGTATCAAGGTAGAAACACTACGAATGTGTTTCAGTTTATGTGATGTTGATGTTTTTGTGTCGTGTTCAGACCGTCCTCGTGGTGCTTCAATTTTGCTGCGCCAAGGCTTAGTGGAGTGGGCCGGTTGGGAGGACTCAGAAGCTGCTGCGCTTTAGTGCAAGTTGATGCGGTTGATGCTGATCCGCGCAGCCCAGATTCGTTTCTGCTTGCAACTACCTTTTGCATCCTCTTGCACTCTCTGCCTGTCAGGAGTTTTCAACCTCGCTCGATGTCATTGTGAAGGGCACACGTGATCCAGCATTTGAGCCCCGGCAGGGAGACTCAGTATTGGACCCAAGGTGCAGACCAATTGATTCCTATCCATCTCCTTTGCAAAGTTTTTATCAAGCGTAATGGGATTATCACCGCAAACCTTCGCAGCAAAACGTAATTGCGAGAAATACGTATGGTTGTGTAGTGCTCGCAAGTATCACAATCTTTAGAACGTGCCTACCACTCTCTGAGTGTGTGCGAGAGATTCAGCCATTTCCCAGATCAAATTGACTTGGCTGCACTTCTAGATGCTTGTGCTCCCTTATATCGAGTTTGTGGGTCTTCCCTAGACAGGCTCGAACAACTGGATTGTAAAGCTAATGTGCGCGCGTCCTTTTTCGACATGGTTTGATGCAATCTACTCGCCCCTTGTTTCAGGTCGATTCAAGGACATGTTGCAAGAGCAGCTTGTGGTGCAGTTCGGTCTGGACCATTACGTCAAGCAGATGTTCTTCGCAGGCTTCAGGAGTGAATTCCGAATGTTTCAAGGGTACCCGTACCTTCAACCTTCCAGTGCCTGCAGGAGCTTTCATCAGAGAATTTACCTCAGGACATCTGTTGGAACTGCTTGCTGAATTTTGAGGTTCCCTGCTCCAAGATAAAAATTAATTGGATCTTACTTGCGAGAAATTTAGTCTGCAGGATGCAGCGCCTGCGCTGAAGAGTGCAATCCTTCGTAGAGCACGACTTGCTCTGGCGTGCGACATTCAGAGCCTGTGCATGTCCGCTTATTGAGGATTTTGTCCGGGCATGACTGAAATGTATCAAGTCAAGGCATTCAAGGCATAACTGGCAGTTTTGCCAAAGGAACAGCGCACATGGATGTGGAAAACTTAAGGTTTAGTATGACCGTCAAAAGCCCACACATAGGATACACTGTAGAACCCAGCTGTAACAGGTGCTTGGTGGATGCAATTGCATCGCAGGGGCTTGGCCCACAGGCCTGCATCCCGCTGAATCGGCAGAGAAACTCCAAGCGTAGCAAATAGATGTAAATGGGGACACTGGTGCGGAAAGAATGCCAGAACGAGCTGCAGGCTGGCCTTGACTCTATGGGACTTGTTGGGCAGCTTCCAAGGACGGCAAAATGACGTGTAATTTTCATGTGCACATGTGAACCTGGGAAAACGCAGCAGGAAAATCGATCAATTTGAGGGCATGCAAAATGGTACCGCTGATTGAATTTTAAGAGTCATCGTCCTTCTGGTCCTTTTGGCGGTACTACTGAGAAGTCTCCCCATACTATTTGTATCGATTTGCTGTTTTGTCTTATTTGTATTTATTTGTCTCAACTCCATTCTGGAGGACTCTCTTCGGAATAATATTCGATGAACCTTGGCAGCAATGATTTTCCCAGTCGAATGGAAGGCCGTTCGTGTAGAGACAAGATTAAAACGTGAATAAGGGTAAATGGCGAAGCTTCAGCTTATAAGAAAACGACACTGCCAGTTTGACACTTGCATGTTAGGAAGGACAGTTTGGTTCTAATTCACTGATCAGAGAGGATCATGTCTTGGGTGTCTCTGGCCTAGGTCATAGTGCACTTCGCATAATCTCCCTGTTTTTCTCCAAGATTTCCCATGAAAATCTTTGCCAGAACATCGATGATCGAGACCGTGGAGCTTGTGCATTCTTGGGTGAGGCCTTTGCCTCAGGAGGTATTGATATTGATACGGGTGATGTAATTAGTAGATGTAGATGCAGCGGATGTCACTGGATATCGCTGGATGTCAGTGGACAGGTTGGTGTTGCACTTCATTTAGTTGATTTTACTATGTTTTCAAAGTTTGAGTGATGTTTCTTGTGTCTCCTACTGGGATCTCTGATCTGTTCAGGAGTGCTTTCACCTCATGTGATGCGTTTATGATGCCTTCCATTGCATAGCACAGCTCTGTTGAACCATCTTGAACCTTTTCGAATGCCAGGTTCTGCAGTCCTGGGATCGACGGCGTTGCTTTTCAAAGCGGTGGCTCCAGGACCGCAGTCTTCGTGAATCTTTATGTTTTGCTCATGCAAAGAATATCAGACGAAGCACCTTGTTCAGGATGCCGCGGGCAAGTTCTCCATGCCCAAGGGGCCAAATTCCGAGCGGGACGAACGACGTGGCTGGTCAGCCCCATTAGCGCTTTATGCAAACTGGAAGGACACGCATGAGCAAACTGACGTTCCCAACATTATGGAGCTAGTGGGAGTGCATTTGTTTCTTTGTGAGAAGTCAGGATATTTGGGCCACATTGCCAGAAATTCCTTGGCACTTGCACTGCACAAGCTGTGGAGGTATGCGCTGACTTCAGAAAATTTACACAGAAAACCTGCAGAGGAGCTTGGGAATTTATTCGGTCAAGAGTCAAGACCGTCAGCCGTCAGTACACTGCACAACATTGCTAAGCGGTTTCTCCTCAGAAGATGCAGTCACAGACCACTTGGCAGGATGCCCAAGCGCCGAACGCCCCCAAGGCCCAATCCTTCTTGAGTTTGCGACTTAGTTCGGGCCACGTGTGCCTATGTTGCCGAGTTGGGCATTGGTTGCTTCGATATGTTTGTAAAAGTCGATTTTACACGAATTGCATATGCAAAGGCAGCAGACAGAGGACAAAAGGATGACCGATTCTTTCGACAACAAAGAGATGGCTCTGACAACCCAACTTGCATCGAGACGAATGGAGATACGGACGCAAGGATATCCACAAGCAGCCGACATCGGACATACATACATACTGATATTCCGAATATTCCTACCAAGTTTCGTACAGCCATACGAAATTGATGGACAGGCGGACACAAAACCACCTAGGCGTTCGGACACAGCAACGTACAGGCATACCGACGCACATGCATGACAGAACGGACAAACAGGCACATCGACAGGGACATCAACCCCAAATAGATACCACAGATAGGGACATCAACCCCAAATAGTTACAGATACTACAGATACAATAGTGTGGATGAAAAGAGAGGTTCATCATGTTTGTGCAGGGTATACATTGTGTATGTCACGTACACACATGACCACGTGCATGACAGCAGCGCAAGCCCTGGTGCATTGCAATGATCCATTTGTGAATTCAGTTGCTGGCTGATTCATGTGTTCTCTCGTCCCCAGCCTCATCGCTCCACTATGCCCCAACACATGGGCACCGGGATGCACCGGGGAGCATAGGAGTGCGGTGGTACGGGGCTCCAAGCCCCCAGCTACTACTTACATAAGCCCCTGATTCTTTGTTTGACCTGTTTGCGGTAAGCAGTGACTCAGTGATCCAGTGTGAGGCACCGACGATGCACCACCAGTAGAGGCTTGGTTTGGACTGTCTGCTGTTCCAGGTTAAAAGGTGGACTGACGGGGACAGCACATGGTCACGTGTTTGAAGGTCAAAGAAAAGCCCGACGGTGGCAAAGAGAAGGAATCGAAAAAGAAGGAGTTGCGGCCTTACAAGTTTTCCGCACACCAGACCCGAGTGGAGTGATTCTTGCTGTGCAGAGTCTTGGTTTCTACGCACTTTCACCTCACAGTTACCTTCTTCTTACACAATAATCTTGCTTTCTAGGTTTCCATTCCCCAGGGTGCTTGGCCTTGGCTGCAACATTGCATGCTTTCTGGCCAGCAGTAGCCAGAAAATGGCTGTAGTTGTAGTTGTGGTTGGTTGTAGCAAAAACAGCAACATAGCACTACGAGGATTGCACCACGATGACTACAACGCCGTACCATCACAGCATTCGAATCAAAGCGGAGCCACGCTCAGAGGCATTAGCCAAAAGGAGCAGCAAACAGCAACCATTGTGGAAACAACAAGAACAACATCACAAACAAGAGCAACGGCCCAGCATCGACAACCACAACTAAAGACTGCAGCACCTGCGGCGACCCTCGCTACCAGGGGCAAAACAAAACTCACAAATCTCCAACCGCAAATTGCCATAATTAAAAAAAACGCTGCCAAAGGGCAAATCGTGCAGCCGCTGTGAGCTGGAAAATCCCGATGCATATGTTTTTTCTGCATTTGGCCCTCTTTGTTTCCATCAAGTGCCAATGGAGCATCGGCAAGAGATAACCAGGATCGGGACAACCAAGGGATGTGACAGGCTGTACTGCAGCAACCCCGAAGTGGTTCGTGACGAAAAAGGGCTGTAGGTTGACAGCCTACAGAGGCCCCTTTAAGAGGTTCAAGAGGCAACGTTCCCATGTACTGTAGGTTGGCAGCCTACAGCTTGGTTTAGGAGCCGCAAAAGGCTGTAGGCTGGCACTAGGCTGCCACAACAGCCAGCGGTCTGCGATACAAAACACTGCAGCATGGCAGCCACTCTTAAAGAGGCTCAAGAGCTCAATGCCGCCATCCTTAGCGCCAGCGAAAGCCGCAGGTTGGCAGCCTACAGCAGGCAAAGCAGCAACATCGCCCTTACAAGCTTCGAGAAGCAACGCTCCCATCCTTTGGGCGTGGTTTGCCACAGGACACTGGCATTTTAGAAAGCCTTCGACAACACAGCTCTCTTTGCCAGGTTGTGGCGACAATGCCAGGTTACCATCCTGTGTGTCTTTCATCACGAGGTTCTTGAAAGGGCCACACGCCTGAGACTTTTGGCCCCTTTTTGTTGGCATGGTCATAAGGAGTCAGGAAGGCAGCAAGGAAGGTAAATGGCACTAGGGAGGAAGGCTGCGATGAGGAAGTAGCCAAATATCCGGGATGAAATGTTCTTTTGTGTTCCTCCTGCCCTTTTCCCTTGTGTTTTTGCGTCCTTTGTCTTTTCCCGGCTTGGCTGGTTTGGATGCAAAAGTTTCCAGGAGTTCATCTCACGGCTTCGGTCGAGGTTGAGAACTTTTACTCGACGTACGGTCGTTCGTTTCACGAAACTCGCTCATCACCTGTGGGTATCTGGTGCTGCGCTTAGGACTTCTGCTCGCCGCCGAAGCCCATGACTCAACTACTAAGGATACTAAAGGCTTCTCTTGAAGTCTCTGAATTGCCGTTGCCTTGGGCTCTCCTTACAAGGTCGTACTCCCAGAAGCCCGAGAAGAAGGAGAAGAAGCTCTTCCCGTGACTCTGCGCATGAAAGAAGCCACAGAAAGCCGAAGGAAAATAAAGACAGCAAGGAGAATTCTAAGGAAAATGCAGAAAAGGAAAATCGAGAGGTCAAGGAGCCTGATGGAAAGGTGCCTTTAGCTACCCCTGACACTGCGGCCACTCCTTCACCGCCGGACATGCTAGCAGGTGCGGCGTTCAGAGTTAGCATGTGAGCGTGCGTGTGAATCGTGAAGTTGTTCTTCCAGATTCGGTATTTGGGGCAGGCTCTGGCGAAGTTGGAGAGCAGGCTCGGATCGCTCTTAATTTCGGACCAGCGCTTTCATTGTGCATTGGCATGCTGCATTTGTTTAAAGCAGCATCCTTCCTTGGTCTTGAGGATATTTAAGGTGTAGTCGCAACTTTTGCCACCCTTGGAAAGAACATAACAAGCCTGAGGCTTTAGAAACTTGGGAAGCCGTTTGCTAAATTTTCAAGGACCAAGCACTGCAGACAATATTGGCTCAGCGCAAGAAAGACACTTGCCAGGCTGAACTTGCAGAGGCCAAAAAAAAGCGACGTATCCTGCAACATGCACAGGCCTCGGCTGCACAAATTAGCCATATGAATTTGGAATTACGCTGGCTACCCAAACAGCTGGGTTTGATTTGCAAGATTCTGCAGGCTCTAGGAACTGAGCAAGATCATTTTCCAGTAAAGGGACCCAAATGCACAGATCTGCTGTCATCCACCGAAGTGCGTTCACAGGCAGAATCTGGAATCGTGTTTTTGTTGAGACGGGCCAAGACCCTGAAAGAATCATATGTCTTCTTTTCGGAAGGCATACAAAGTGGAAACCAAGCTGGTGGGACAGACACCATAGAGATTCAACCCACCCAGCATGCAACAAACAGTGTGCACCACCTTTGCTTGCCTGCTTGTGGGCAAAGAAACCATGCCACTTGCTGATTTTGTAAGGACGAAGATGATGATGAAACTGTTGCGAAGCACCTTGAGGACCAATGTCGATTTAAGATTTAAGGCCCATGGCCTGATCTTGTGTATATATATATGTATCTATGTATGTACTGTGGTATCTACATATCTATGTAGGTAATGTAGGTTTCTGAGTTGGATCTATGTAGGTATCTATGTAGGTATCTATGTATATGTTACGTAATGTATCTATGTGTCTATGTGTCCTGCTAGTGACGCACCTGGTCGCAATGGCTGCAGCTGGTCACCACACAACTTATCAAAGGAAGTTTAGAAGTCTGTATTTCCGTTATCCGGAGCTTTGAAAGTCACTGCAATGATGGTCACAGCAAAGATTGTCACTGCAATGATGGTCAATGCAATGATGGTCGCTGCAACAACTGTCCTTCATTTTCAGATCTTGAGCTTTGAGTTTTGAAGGGAAGTCTCGCACAAAAGCTTCCTTCAGTTTTTGAGAGGTCTAGCACGAAAGCTTCGTTTCCATATCTTCAACTTGCAGTTTTTGAGGGAAGTCTCGCTCGAAAGCTTCAATTCCACATCTTCGACTTGCAGCCTTTGAAAGAAGTCTCGCACAAAAACGTGGTTTCCACATCTTCGACTTTCACTTTTTGAGGGAAGGCTCGCACGAAACGCGTTTTTGGGAGATAGCGGATGCGCAAACACGGCAAAATCGCACGCTTTGAGTTTTGCAGCACAAAAGGTGCCTCGGAAGGTGGATGGGGAATGTTTGCCGCGCGGCGGGTGCAAGACACGTGGGGCAGATCACACGCGCATCGACCCCGCACTGTAAGTGCCGCTTCAGGTGTCGTTTTGCCAACTTGAAGTAGTCAGTTTTTGAAGGACATCTCGCGCGAAAGCTTCATTCTCACATCTTCAACAGTTTTAGAAGGAGGTCTAGCACGAAAGCTTCCTTTTCACATCTTCATTTTTCAGTTTTTGAGGGAGGCCGGGAGGTCTAGCACGAACGCTTCCTTTTCACATCTTCAATTTCCAGTTTTTAAGGGAAGTCTAGCATGAAATCTCTGTTTTCACGACTTCAACTTTCAGTTTTAAATGGGAGGTCTTACACGAAAGCTTCGCTGTCACATCTTCAACTCCTGCAGTTTTTGAGGGAAGTCTCGCACGAAAGCTTCGATTCCACATCTTCGACTTGCAGCCTTTGAAAGAAGTCTCGCACAAAAACGTGGTTTCCACATCTTCGACTTTCACTTTTTTAGGGAAGGCTCGCACGAAACGCGTTCTTGGGAGATAGCGGATACGCAAAAACGGCAAAATCGCATGCTTTGAGTTTTGCTGCACAAAAGGTGCTTCGGAAGATGGATGGGGAAGGTCTGCCGCACGGCGGGTGCAAGACACGATCGGCTAGGGGCGGATCACACTCCGATCGGTCCCGCACTGTAAGTGCCGCTTCAGGCGTCGCTTTGCCAACTTGAAGTAGTCAGTTTTTGAAGGACGTCTCGCGCGAAAGCATCGTTCTCACATTTAACTTTCAGTTTTAGAGGACGGTCTAGCACGAAAGCTTCCTTTTCACATCTTCCTTTTTTAATTTTTTGAGGGATGCCTAGCACGAAAGCTTCGTTTTCTATTTTCACAACTTCAACTTCCTGAATGTGCGCACGCATGCATGTATGTGATTGTGCCTTGCTCTTTTTGATTGTTTTGTACGTATGTGATCGTGCGTTGTAGTGTGTGTGTGTTGTGGTGTGGTGCACTGCAGTACGGCATGGCATGGTATGGTATGATATGTTTGGGTATTGTACAGCAAGGTAAAGCATGAACGACAATGCATATACATACGTGCGCATGTGTATGTGGACGCATAATATATGCACGTTGGTATTCTCAAAGAATTTTAGGTGGCAGTTTTGATCTCCGGCGCTTTTGAGTGTAATGGGGCAACCGCGCATGAAGGTGGCGCCCGGCCTGGTATTGTGCGTTTGCAGTGTGCAGTGGTTGCTTAGCGCATGGTATTGCCGCGCCCAACTGGCTTCTGTGATGCGCACTTGCGTACTCATTATTTCCTCTGACTTTGTGTCCTGCTACCGCGTCGTTGCTCAGCTCAGTCGGCTTGCTGCTTCAAAGTCGCGTTTGCCGTGTGTCTGCGTGCTTGTGCTCTTCTTTTTTGCGCCCGCGCGCTTGCTCAGCGGGTCAGAGTTGTTGTGTCAAGCTTTGGTCTGGTTTGCGCGCGGCGTGAAGAGTCAAAGGACGGAGATGTCAGGAGAAAAGGGTTTCAAGAAGAAATGGCAAGATAAAGGGGCACCGAGATTGAAAGAACCGCCAGAGGCCCCAAGACGAAGAGGCGTAGAGGGACAGAATGCCAAGAGACAAGAGATGTCCAGAGAAAGGGTTTCCAAGAGAAAGAGATGTCAATAAAGAGCGGCCAAGGGAATGCGATGTCAAGGTTCAGAACTGCCAGGAGAAAGGGATGCTAAGAGGAAACGATGTCAAGAAAAGAGATGCCAAGAGAAAAGGATTCCAAGAGAAAGAGATGTCAAGGGAAGAGGGGGTCAAAGTAAAGAGGCGTCAGGAGAGAGGGATGGGAAGGGATAGAAAGCAATGCATCAGAAAGAGTTTGCCGAGAGGAAGAAGTTTCAAGAGGAAGCGGGGGCATCAGAAAGAGCTGCCTGGAGGGAGAGCTGTCAAGAGAAAGAAGACAAGACAAAGTGGTCACAGGAGATGCATCCCAAAAGGCTTTCAGCCTTCCTACTTCTTGGAAACTTCCACTGCCCGGCTGCCCCGGACCCTACTTGTAGGTATGCCGGTTGTATGCGTGTGTGTGTGCGTGTGGGGTAAATGTTTTTTAAAAAATGGCCAGGTATTTCTGTGCTTCTGCGCATATGCATGAGTGGATGTTGTGCATTTTTCTGCTTGCGCGCTTGTGCCTGTGAATGCGCATATATTCACACCGTAAGCAGGAAGGAAGGAAGGAAGGAAGGAAGGAAGGAAATACGGAAGTAAGGAAGTAAGGAAGTAAGGAAGTAAGGAAGTAAGGAAGTAAGGAAGTAAGGAAGTAAGGAAGTAGGAAGTAAGGAAGTAAGGAAGTCAGGAAGGCAGGAAGGAAGAAAGGAAGGAAGGAAATAAGAAGGCAAATAAGAAGGCAAATAAGAAGGCAAATAAGGAAGTATGGAAGTAAGCAAGCAAGCAGGCGGGTAGGTCAGCAAGTAGAAAGAAAGCAAGCACTTATTCATGAATGCGTCTATCTATGTTGGCCTCTTGCAGGTTTTTCTTTTAGGCCGTCGAAGTTGTTTGTGCTACCGGCGCTGTTAACGGACCCGCCGATTTTCCTGCCTTTGTGCTTCCGCATTGCTTGTCAGTTATTACTTGCGCACGTCAGTTGAAAGTTGTGCACGAAGGATAGTCTGACTTTCTCGGGGAACCGGATAGGGTTGGCGGTGGGGGGGGGCAAGGGGGCCACAACTCCGTAACGCCACACGCTCTTGATGCTACGCTGTAACATGTCTCTCTCTAGTTGAGTTGTTTGAATCGTGTTTCTATTTTCAGGCAAGTACAGGTGAGTTGAGTAGGCCGTATAATGCTGACATCTGAGAGTCGGGACTTTCACATCAATCTGCTTGCCGGAACCACTAAAATTAAAACTCTACCCAACACCATGGGCTCCCAAGAGTAGAGGCTTTTTTCATGTCTGGATCATGCATTACTCATCATAATAGCTTGTGCTGTTTGTTCATTGCATTGAAGCACACCTGGCAAATGATTTTTTTTAATGATGCAACATGTTCATGGACGAAACAGTGATTTACACTCTTGAATATTAACATACACCCTGTGGTCCAAAATCTGTAAAATTGACGAACACCTTACCCCTGGGTCTAGGGTGTATGTTAATGATGATTTTGGAGTCGCGAAGCATGGAAACATTG
>Ga0126342_10004083_pt1 | contig 24635 bp, 19 predicted proteins | sample Cyp1metagenome_FD_92528 | JGI IMG/M metagenome (GOLD analysis project Ga0126342, IMG submission 92528) | Coral microbial communities from Lord Howe Island, Old Settlement Bay, Australia - Cyphastrea 1 metagenome | ecosystem: Host-associated > Invertebrates > Cnidaria > Coral ...
GTTGGCTCCTCAAGGATCCAGAGCCATTTGCATCAACCGTTTTGCCGCGCAAAACATGCCGACTTGCTGATTGCATTGCAAGTGCATTTCGTTTGACCACATTTGGCACGTGGTTCATTCATAGATATATCCCATAGCCATTATCCCGTTAAAATCCTAGTCTATCCTATTAACTATCCCAGAATCGTTTTTAGGTCAAATTGACAAAGGAAACCTATATGCGATGTCGATTTTGCCTTAAATCACCCATCAACCACCATTTTCGCAGCTAAAACATCTTAAACTCATCCGTGGTTTAAACCCTATAAACCCATACTATCAGTGGTTTAAACGCTATTTAAACCCTATAAACCCACATTAACCCCATATCTTCACCGGGTTTCCATCCCTTTTTTCCATGGCTCCCGGCCCTCCCAAGGCGCCCCGTACTCCCACGACCTGCCATCCTTCACGGCCACCGTGCGGCGCGTCTTGGCGGCGCTGAGTGCTGCGGACCCGGCGGGGGCCAACTGCTTGGCACGGCGCGTGGCAGGAGCTGAGGGCAGATTTTTGGATGTTTGGAGGGCGATTTTTCATGGTTTGAAAACCATGGTACCCTCTGGTAATTTGTTACATAGCTATTGAAAATCACCATTTTCAATGGGAAAATCCACTATAACTGGTCATTTTCAATAGCTATGTTAAATTACCAGAGGGTATAACATCCCAAAAATGATGTTTAATGGGGTGTTTTATGTCTTGTTTAAAATGGGGTTTGAAAACCAAGAACTATGGGGATATCACAGGGATTTCATGGGGATGAGTATCACATTCAATGGGTTCGATATTTAATGAGGTGTTTTATGTCTTGTTAAAATGGAGATTTCACCATGAATGAATGGGGAATTCACCAAATATATGGTGATAACAATGATTTGGAGATGAATTTAAGTTTTAATCATCCCCCCAAGAAAAATCTAGCAACATTTTCAGGTTAGTGAATTGTGTCAATTCAGCCAGAGAACATGGTATACCATAGCTATAAACCCCGAAAGTTGGGAGATACTGGCATACAGTTTGGTCTTTGATATATCTTGCCATTTTGATGGGAGTTCCTTCAGCCATTTTTTGGGAGGTACGAAAGGGATTTTTTTTAGGTAGCAAATTTAAGAAGGTCCCTTTCCATATGTAAGGTCTATGTGAGGCATATGTATACAAGGGAAAAATTGAACCAAACTGATCCACAAATGGGAAACCACAGAATGACCAGATAGAGCAAGCTTCTGGATTGTTGTCTCAGCTATGGGCTGGAGCCTATATACTTGCCCATCTTATTGTTGTTGTCGTTGTCGTTGTCGTTGTCGTCGTTGTCCTCGTTGTCCTCGTTGTCCTCGTTGTCGTCGTTGTCGTCGTTGTCGTCGTTGTCGTCGTTGTCGTGGTTGTGGTTGTGGTGGTGGTGGTGGTTGTTGTTGTTGTTGCCGTTGTTGGTTTCAGGTAATCGTAAACGCGTCGTGTCGAGTGTACCATCCTTTGCTGGGTTTGGCTGACAAGATTGAGATAACATCACATCTATTTCAGACATTTGACCATCGCTGACTGCTAGCTGACAAGAGCTTGTGGCCGGTTCAATCACCATGTATAGTGGCTATATCCAGGTGCTTGCTGGTTACATTCCCTCGTCGGTCACAGACCTTTGATTGATGCAGGACGAGGATGGTACTTCCAGCAACTTGGCAAACATCCCGCAACCGTGGCGGTAGTAGGGAGCATGCGCCACATCCCAAACATGTTCATAGTACTTTGATATTATGTCCATGATTGCCCTGTCTTCTTCGGGGACCGTATCGAGCAAGATTCTTATTTCGCCACTTTGGTGCTGAGGTTTGCCCGTGAGCCTATCTTCGCAACCTGGCAATGAAGGTTATTGGTTTCATTTGTTGAGGGTATCAAAGATCAGCAATACGTAGGGACAGCTTCGGTTTCAATTGGGCTGAGCCCACTGAGCCAACTGACGCACTGCTCCCAAGATTTACGGGAAAACATCACAATCATAAGATATAAGCCAGAGCCCTACAAATCCCTACACCCAGCAAACATCCAATCATCTAATTCAAAACTCCATCAGCATATATGGAAAACAACCAAAATTGAGATATTCAAATTCATGCAGGTCAAGAATTCCATTGTTAGACAATCCCCGCCTCCGCATTTGTTGCAGTTTCTCCCCAGTTGAACCTGTCTCCATCTGTCTCCCAAGTGGAGCCGCAGGTGACCACCTTTGCCCCGTGTTATGATGAAAAGAATCCGCGGTACCAGTTCCAACAGCACCCGGAGTCCTGTTTCATCCTGTTTCAACCCGAAGAGATGCTCGGACGCCAAGCCGTTGGTTTCTGGTCCCCGCTTGTTAGAGGTCATTTTTACAGGATTCGGAGCCTTTCCCTTTAATGATTTGTTCTAAGATTCTAAGATGTTACAATCCCATTTGCAAATGACAATGGCTATTGAATAGAGTCGCTACCCGGTACTTATGACGCATGGCTTCCTCAAATCTTAACCCCACGCAATTTTTTTTGGTACGGTTCTACAATGTGGTGCCCAGTTGCAGTACAAGTTGGTGTACAAGCACCATACATGATATATTAATTTAATATTATTTGATTATGGTTATATACATATATATATATTAATTACGGTATAGAATGATATAGACGTATTTAAACCATGAAGCCAACAGCAACAGTCAGCCTGGTGAAATCATCAAACTTGTCCATCATTTGAGGACTCCATGAATTATCAACTAATCATCCATGATGGTTGGTGAATCTACCCATAAAAGCTGGGTCATACTGAATTGATTGTTTGATTTTTAGCCTCAATGGATTGGATTAAGGGAAAATTGACAGGAAAGCCCCATATTTGATGGTAAAAACCATGGTTTCCTGTAATTTTTCCCTTAAACCAATCCATTGATAGCAGTTTTCACGGGTACTGATTTTGGGGTACTCCCTTCACCCTCCGGAGCCTCCACTGTAGATCCTTCCTGCGTCACGACTTGCCCAACGACAAGCCGCGCAGTCAAACCAACTGGGAGCATCCGGTCGATGTGCGTGACCGTACCATGGACTGCGCTTGAGTTGGGAAGAAATCTCTGATGTTTATTGGTTTGTTTTTTTTAAATCTCCATACCATGATATCCAGTAATGTTATATATATATAATTTATATGCCCTTTGTACTTGGTGATGATTTTATGTTGCTTGGTTCATGGTTCCAATACACATTTAGTTACATTCCGTTTACTTCACAGGTGGAAGTCCAAATCTGTGCTTGCTCAAATCCAGTTACTGTTGTAACAGTCCAGCTTGCTTTGTTTTGTTTAAATCAAATCCATATATTGGTGTTTTAAACTGGGGGATACCAAAATCTCTAAATTGTTTAATAATTGATTTTGATTAGGAAAACCAATGGTCGCGAGGTACCCATTATAATTCCACTTATCGTTTGTAGAATCTCTATGTTTGTTGAATAATCTACACACTGAGGATGCAGGCATTTTTTGTTGCACAAAGAACATGTAAATCCTAGTCCAAGTGCCCATAAATGGGATAATATACCATAAGATACCCATTATTTTGAGATATTCACCCATTTTTGTGGGTACCTGGAGGGTCTAGGAGGAACAATCAGCTATATTTGAATTTGTATATTTGAATTTGGTCACTTTTATTGAATCCCATTAAGATCCATTGAAACTCCATATGTTTATCCCCCTATCCATTCAACTCCATTGATAATCCCATGAAATTCCATTGAAACACGATTAAACACAGTGAAATTCCATCAAAACACAATTAAACCCCATTAAATCGGCAGTAAAACACCATTAAACCCCATTAAATCGCCATTAAAACACAATTAAACCCATTAAGAATCACCATTTCGCGCGGTTTTCCCAACGTCAAGGGTGCCCACGAGTCACCTGCGGAGGCATCCGGGCCAACTTCCTCCGACACGGCCGGGAGTATCGCATTCCAGAGACCACGTCCTACCCACCGGTGGCGCGTCGCAGGGATCCAGGGAGTGTGGTCAAATATCCCAGAAATCCCATGGATTTTGATGACTAATCGATATATTAATCCCATTTATTTATCATTCAAATACGTATCCCAAAAATATTGTACATTTGGCATGTCATGTTCTGATTTTTTAGACTATGTGCACACCTTGGGAATTTTCCATCCCCAGCTCCAGCCATGTCTCCTTGAGGCTGAGTTCATTGTGGCGCCGCTGGATGTGTTGAAGGATCCCCCGGTGCATTTCTGGCTTGAGGGAAGCGCTCCCAGCGGGCGGTGACAAAAAGTTCCGAGATCCCACGGGCTGCCGGCGCATCGGTGGAGCCAGTCCTGAAAACCATTGAAAACCCATTTAGGGGGATTCCGCAAAATGGGAAAAAATGGGATGGGAAGAAGTCCTTTTTTTTCGGAAATGTGCAGCTAGCCTTGAGACTCGATGAGGTTCGAGGATGGACTTTTCTGAATTGTTGCAACATATAATGGCCTGGCATGGCTACCAGAAAGCTACACACCTTGCTCAGCCTTGCTCTTGGGCAGTGGAGATGATATGATGGAATGGTCGGTGAGGCAAGTTGTAGCCAAAGGTAGCACTCCTCATGGCTACATCAACATGTCGAAACGACTGCCAAATAGATCCATGATATAATCACTTCTTATAAGCAATATATAGAGTAGTTTCTGGAAATGTGTTTGCTATTGAACATGGCCTTTTTTAGTTCCATGATTTAGCCACTCAAAATGGTGATTTTCCACAGCCTCGGGTCCAGCGGGGTTTTTCAGGTTGGGCCTAAGCATCCTGGGCTACCTCTGGTACCTGCCATACATGTGGCTGCGGCAACGTGGTCCTCAGCTCCAGCCGAGGTTCAAAGTGGACCCTGGGCAACGCGACGGATGGGGGAAGACGGATGGGAAGACGGATGGGAACTTCCAAAGGAATGTGGGGGGCTAGGAAGAAACCGATTGGAAATTCCAGGAATATAGTGGGACAGGATGGGACAGGATATGGATATCTTATGACTGTTATGATACGTTGATCATGTTTATCTCCCACTGTCGAGTTGTTGGAGGGCAAGTCGGCGTTCATGACGGCCTTTAGATCAAAGGTATTGACCAGTGTTCCAAGTTTTTAACAAACCCTTGTTTGTTGCCCACTGTTCCCAAATCAAGTGGTGATAAACAGTGGGAACATATGGGAACAACGGGAACAAAGGGAACAATAGAATCAGCTGTATACAAGAGTGCGTACACGAAATACACATACTGTAATATACGAGACGTTTCTAGCATTCCTTGGCAGAACAGTGTCGCTAAAGGGGAACCTCCTTGAACGTAATAGGGCACTGATTGTTTGAAGACTATATGTTGTTTTGTCGGGTTAATACATCCTTGCGGATATGTGCAAATTTATGTAGCAATATTTATACTTTATACCTATATACGTACCTATACAGTATCATAAACATTCACAAGCTATTTTGAAGTCAGAATGCACAATTATTAGACACGCACACACACACACACATCTCATAGATTCAGTAGATCCATAGATACACCACACCTGGATGCCACTAAGAACGTGGGCATCGCGGAGTACTGGAACCTCATCAGCGACAAAATCAGTGAACGGGGCTTCGACACTTGACCGCCGCAAAGCAAAAAGGGCTTGGGATTTGGTCAAAAGATGACCAAACTCTCCCACAATGATGATGTCATTGAAAGTTCAGGTCCATTTTGATAGCATAATCATGGTGCCATTGAAAGTTCAATATTCCATTCATGGAGGATGTATGATGGTGACATGGTGACGATTCCTTTTTGGGGTGCCGGGCCCGCAGGACCCTGATTGGTATACGAAAGTGCATCCTCAGCGAAAGAATGCTGAGCACATGGCGGGCTCGTGTGGCAGCACAGGGGCCGGGAACAGGTAGAGTAAACCCCATCCAGTGGGTGTTGTTTTACCTGAAAAAGATGGGTTGCTAGAACTGGCTAGAACTTTGTGATGTTTCATGGTTTCTAGAGGGTATAGGGATGTATAGGGTATGGAGGTTTTGTTGATGTTAAAAAAATGCCTGCGTTGCCAGCATTTATGACTATGACCATGACATCAGTGGCCAAGTCTTGCGCCAATCGCCGCAGTTTCGAGGCGCAAAATCGCTGGACCCTACATTTGGCACGTCACGTCCTCAGGTCAACAGGTCCGTACCAGACGGGATCACATGAGAATTTGCTGCTGAATCACAAGCCAATTGCAATCCATTTTTCAGGGCGATTGTCTCAATAGTATGCAAAATTATGGGATATTATGGGGAGATCTTTACCATCGGTTTCTTCACCAAAAATCGACTCAGGTGAAGGATGAGGAGCCGCTGAAGACCAAACGTTCGGTCTGTGGCTTAAACTCTTGGGATCGCGGGGGGGTCAGATTCGCGGTGCGAAAAAAAAACCTCTGGTGAACTAACATAGCAATGGAAAATGGCCATTTATAGTGAGTTTTCCCATCAAAAATGGTGATTTTCCATTGCTATGTTAGTTCACCAGAGGGTAAACGCATGTTCTTGTGGGATTTAACATCGAACGGATGCTGTTGAAGCCTTAACGAGATAAGGAACAAATTTCTAGCTGAGTGTTCTAAGATAACAAAAACATATTATTTTTTTCTGGGACATTGTGCAGTGCTGAACCACGCTTGATAGACCTTTCATGTACAGGAATGGGAAAGCAGGAAGCATTTCTTATAGCCCAAAAATCGATGCCAATTCAATCAAGATCGTTATTAAGCATTTGTCAATTGTATACAGTAATTTGATGTTGATATTAAGGTATTAACACACACATATATATATACATATATATATATTAACATTAAAGTCATTTTGTCACGGTTAGATTACCTCTAAAATCAAATGACACTCATAGATGATCATGTTCCCACCTTGCTAAAGTCGCTATATTTATCATTCAAGGACATACAGTATATAGATTTATTATCATTTCAATACATCCATTCGTTCTATACCATGTCATTCCCCGAATGGCTGGTAGAATCCCAATGATAATCAGAGATCAGATTTAGCCAATGTAATCCTTTCATCATAGCTTTACAAAGAACCTGTGGCAAACGGGAGCCAGACAGAATATATTTCTCATGTCATCTCCAAGATACCGCATGCAATCCTCATATGTTTCAGGATACCTTCTGGTATCTTCTGGTTGTTTAAGATAGGCATGGAAAATACCGTGGTTTTTAGATGATTTATGATGATTTACCTACTCAACATGATGATTTTCCATAGCTACAGTATGCGAAATGACGCAATGGTAATCCCCAATTTTTCAGGATAATCCCCAGGATATTGTGGAGACCCACCTGGTCACCTGAAGCCAGCAGCACAGGTGCAGAAGCATTGGCGCACGCCGTATTTTCTCGTGGGGTCCCCAGGGTTCGTCTCGACTGGGTCGAGGCGGTTTCATGGGGACCTCGGATGAATAGGTCGACCTGTTTGGAGGAAGAGATAATATGGTGATTGTTCACCCTCAGACATAGTCATTTAACCAGTAACAATAGGGATTATTATGAGTTACTATTGGTGAACTATAATAATTATTGGTGAACTATGGTTATCAACTATAATCAGTTATTATTGTTATGGATGATTATTATCCAATTTGGAGATAATTATGGGAACTATCAGTTATTGTTCTTGTAGATCAATTTGATCACGGCCTCACCGGGTTTCATGAGTCTTTGAGGACCTGCTCCACTGGGATGTTTTTCAATCCAGGGTTGGTATCAAACTCCCTTTTGGACACTGTAACAAGAACATGATGTACTCTAGCAGCTAGTAGCACTTTAAGGTAGGTGTTTCAATCCTATATTGTTTCCCCTATCCTATTGTTCCGTTTCCCCTGAAAAAAGGGGGACACAGATCTTCTCATCAATAAGAACACATTATAGAAAACAATGACCCGGTCGTCAATCTGACAAGAAACCACAAATACATCACACTATTGTCGAAGGGTTCCCTGAAAGATGCCGAAGGATGTTGTTTCCAGGATATTGTTCAATGTTTTTTTTGTTTCCTAACTTTCAGGGTTTTCAACTGTTCAACGCTTGCATCCCAGTATGTTCATGTATATCCCATGATATATATATATATGTTATATGTCCATGATATTTCCTTTGAATCTCATGCCTTGGTTGCTTACCCTCCGGTCATCAAACATGGCTTGCCAATGAATTTCCCATTTCTGGATGATTGTTAAATCTCATTCAACCTCCATTAAGCCCCATTCAGTCCCATTAAAACTCCATGAAATACCATTAAAACCTCATTTTTTATACCATTGAAACTCCATTGAAGCACCATTGAAATACCATGACATCATCATTCAATCACGATGACTGGTTTGGTAAACAGTTCTCCAGCAATGGATGGATCTTGGCCACCAGGAGAAGAGCCTTGCGAACCGAATGGAAGCCAACGCCACTTGACGGGGGAAACGGTGTGTTTTTTGGGTGAACATTGGGGGAATAGTATGGTTAATACTGTAATGGTTAATAACAGTTGATGTTAATAATGGGTAATAATTAATAATGCCTAATGATTGTCAGTAGTGGTTAGTAATGGTGATTGATGGAATATACCCTCTGGTTATGACTAACATAGCAATGGAAAATTGCCATGTATAGTTGGATTTACCTTTTAATCATGATTATTTTCCCTAGGCCATGTTGAATTACCAGAGGGTATCCAAAAGAAACAACTTTTGGGGAGTTCTGTGTGCAAGAAATGAAGCAACGAACACGTGCAAGTGTGAGTTGGAATCTACAAATGCTGAGGATGTCACCAACGGGGCCACTAGCAACCACGGGTGCTGGATTCCACACTTCCATAGGATGGTGGCTCCTTGCAGCTTAGCTAACTGTGGGGCACTTTCCGAATTTCCGCTGGTCAGTTCCAGTCATGTCCCATCATGGCCTCTTGGGAGAGATGTGAAGGTCTACCGGGGTCCTGATAGTAAATTGGAATCTACACGCATCATGTGCCCTCTGGTTAAACGTACAAACAACTATGGAAAATCACCATTTTTAATGGGGAAATTTACTATACATGGCAATTTTCAATAGCTATGTTTGTTTACCAGAGGGTAAGTTGTCTTGAGTCAAACTGAGGATACAAACTACTCTTCCAACTTACATCTGCCGAATGTACACAAAACATACACTGTAATATGACACATATCCAGGCACAATGAAATTGGAGGATGACAAGAAAGCACTCACCTGTTCCAATCCCGGTCATTGTGCCGTGTTATTTTCCTCGGGACCAATTTGTTTTATTCGCCAAACAGTGTAAGTTGACAGGATTCAAGTTTCATTTTGTGTCATGTTATTTGCAAGAATTTGTTAGTTGAGTTGTTTCCACTCATGAATGATGAATCGTTGTTATTTACTTTTTTAACATGGTGTAATCATTTGGTTATTTAACATAGCCATGGACAAATCCACCATTTTTAATAGGTGAACCATCTATTTCTATGGTCCATCGCTACCATGGCTATGTTAGTCATAACCAGAGGGTATCTTCCATCAATCACCATGAGTAACCATTACTGACAATCATTAAGCATTATTAACATTAACTGTTATTAACCATTACAGTATTAACCATACTATTCCAAGATAGATGGAAAACCATGATGTAAAAACCATGCCTCCCCAAGAAACACTGCTCCTAAGGAATCCTTTGAATTTTGGTTCTCCCTCGCGGGTGGTGGCACCTTTAGCCATGTTGGGAAGCCCGGCGTTTCGTCACTTCCGACTCTCTGACTTCTGAGGAAAGCTGCAAGGAGATAGCTAAGCTGGTTATAAAATCCTGGTTAGTCGGAGGGAAAAAACTATGACATGGTTAGTTGGAGGAAAAACATATATTATATATATATACTATCTTTATTTTTTCCCCGGGCTTGACATGACTTTACCAATTGACGCTGGAATGCAAGCGGTGAATAACAGGAGCTTTGACCGGGGATTGAGATGATGGGGATTTCGCCAGCCAATTGACGTTGGATTTCACCAAGCATCATATCTGGAACGGATTCACAACCAGACATGATGGACTAACGCGGATTACTTGTTGGAAATCGGCATTTAGCCAAATTTAGCCAGAGTTGGTGTGTTGATATGTGTTGATCAAGCTTTCTTTGTATTGGTGGAAATTCCAAGGGCATCAATAGATGGCATCTCATTCCTTTGGTTGCTTTAAAGATCTCACTTTGGAACGACCAAAAAGAAACACAGAGAAAGTTATAGGAAAAGTTCACGAGAATGTGTTCCCTGCTTGGAAGTCATGTTGGGATACCACCAAATTTCGAGCAGGCCTTTTGCATTTGCCACGGAGGTATGTTGTTTGTGCATGCCTTATCGGCCTTATCAAAGGCCTCAATCAGATCATGTGAACCGCTGCAGCGTTTGCTCTCAGGGCACGGCATGGCAATCGGATGGGCCTTCGGAATTCACGCTCAAAGGTGTATAGCTAAACCAGATGGTTTTTACATGTTTTTTTCACCTCAATAACAACACCTCATGGTTTTCCATAGCCTCTCAGCGTTGATAACTATGAACATTCTACCGACGAAAATCCCTTCTGAAGTCTTTGTTTCCGCATAGCTTCATCCACAAGGCAGGTAGTTACATGTATATATAATCACCCCAAAATCTGGTGGTCAAGGTCGTGCCTGAAACAGGGGAAATACCCAAAGTGGTTTTCCCTACCCTGAGCCATGGTGAAGATCGTCGTCCGGCCCAAAAAGAACAAGGTGGCGAAGGACAGCATCGTGCCGATGCTTGGATTGCTATGGATTGCTGAGGTTTTGTTGTCAATGCCTCTGGTTTTGTTTTGTTTATCAATGATCTTTGGGATTCTTTGGGCCAGATTGGTTTGTCATGAATGATTAGTGTTCAATGTGTGCATGCTACTTTAAACGATGTGATCACTTGTGATTGGGGGTGTATCTAGTTGGACATGCCGGTACTAAGATCGAGCGCACCCACAATCTTCGCTGATTTTCCTCATGGGATGGTGGCATTGGCCAGTTCAGCTGGGCCGTTTTCTGCCGAAAATCCAATCATCACGCGTCAGTGAAGGCTCTTCTAGTGCAACACGCGCCATTCTATAAATGTGAACAATTTCCGTGTATTGTGTGCACCGAATGGTGCGAAATACACACATGAACAGTTGCCAATGAACATTGAACATGATTTCTGGGTCGTTTCTTTGCCTTTGAGCTTAGGTATTTTTGCGGCGTGTTTACTTTTTGCTACTGGTAGCCCCACGTCCATATTTGATATTGCTGGTGAAAATCCTTCGCGACGTGCAGAATCACCTTCTGCATCGTAATAATCTAGCATGGAACCCAAAGAACCGACAAAGTCCAATCATACCATGTGATAAACGCCGCAGTAATAAACTATCCCATTATTTAACCAACTGTTTTTAAATCTTTTTTTTGGGGTCATTTTACATCATCCCAGATCCAGGCCCACAGCAATTTTATAAGCCTCTTTTTGGGATGGTTCGTCATTGGGTTCACTGTACCACATTTTGCCAAACATTTTTCTGGGTAAATGATATATAGCGACCCTATTTTGATCTTACTGGTACCCTAGATGATGGGTTGGGATTGGGGAAATCGTCCACACATGGCCTAAATAATCTGGTTTGGCAAATATATATATATATGCATATACATATGGGTATATGAATTAAAAAAAAATAGATAGAGAGAGATAGATAGATAGATAGATAGATAGATAGATAGTTAGATAGATAGATAGATAGATAGATTACAATTTTACTAAACATGTGTCTAGATGTTTCTAGATATCTATATTGGATTTTCAGGAGTGTAGCTGCATGCTCCTGATTCCCCCCAAGGAGGCCTCTCTCAAAGCAGCGCACTTTTAACTTGATCTACAGCCACTTGGGTGCAAGCAGAGTTAGGTTATTGTATAGGCTATTATTTGTTGTTGTATATCTACATACTATATCATACTAGATATCTTCATATATATATATATATATACAAATATATGCATATGTCATGATATTCGCATATGTTTTTGTATGCTACATCATTATGTAATACATATTTGCATATTTGCATATTTACACATACATATATATATATCTATCATAGAATTGGATGATGGGACAATTTACAGGAAAGCCCAACCAATTTGATGGTCAAAACCATGGTTTCCGGTTAAGATGTTCCCTTAAACCAATCCATTGAATATATATATATGGATGGTAAATGTTACCATATATAGCATACATGGATCCTATGGGTATATATATATATATATATATTATGTACATTGTCTACCTGTGGAATGCCTCACAGCTGAAATCGCTGCCCTCGGAGGCACCAATTGGCACTGCCGTCCCTCGGAGCTCCGCGCGCTGCAGGGCTTGCCGCTGGAGCTCCAGGAGGCCACGCGACGCTTGAGCGCCGCGCAGCCGCTTTGCTGCGTGCCTTGGGCGAAGAAATGGCGGGTGACCGGTGATTTCATGGTTTTCTTAGGGAAAATATGGGGAACATATGGGAAAAGATGGGTTATTTTATAGATGATTTAGAGGAATAGATGATTCATTGATGGTTCATCACGATTTGTGATGATTTATGCTGATTTTCCTTTTAAACATGACGGATTTTCCAGATGATCATCATGTGTAGGTGATTTGCCACTGATTTACTTGTGAACAAGGCTATTATATCCATATTGATTACAGTATACATTATATATATATATTTATACCTATTAAAAGCATAATTAGTGGCTTTCCATCGGTATCTTGAAATGCCAGATGGTAAATATGTTGTTGTAAAATCAAAAAACATGGGATGTAGTAGGAGATTTACGGGATATTAATAATACAATAGTGGGATCATCATGGAGTTGTTATAGGATTTTAATGGAATAGGTATGCGATAACTATAGTAAACCATCCCCAATAGACGTGTATGAAATTGATTGAAATTGTGTATTCCCTATAACTGGGTTTACCACGCTATTGTGTTTTTTTTTGTAGCCCCCAAGTTTGAGACCAACTGAACCGCCAGTCTACGGATGGGGTTGGGTACCAATTTTGAGACAAATTAAAATCATTCTCCCACTGCCATGTGTGCTGTTTCCCATTATTATTTCATTAAATGTCCAATTTCCCATGTCTTACCGGTCAACTGCCATGCTTGTTGGTTTATAATCACCATTAACATCATTGACTGTAGATAGATATATAGATACATATATATATATATATATATCTACCATTAACCCAAGTTATTGGACTTACCAACTTCACCATTCTGGCACCATTTTTGTGGTTTATCCCATTCTCCCAGTGCCTTTGGACTCAACGCAGGACTTGACCAACCGCAGCTTCTGCCGCCTGTTGTGCCAAGTGGCATCCCAGCTGGGCTTCACGGTGAAGCGCTGGCCCGTGGAAGATGCCCCAGGGCCGCCTGGCGCTGGAAACCGGGAGTTCATGGGAAATGAGTTTTTGTCATTGCAAAATGTTGGAAATATATGTATATATATATATACAATATATATATATATATGTATATGTATATATCTTTAAATAAGTATATATTTCTAGCATAACACATATACTGAGAGAGAGAGGTATATATATAACATTTGTATGAATATAAACCATCAACAAAGTGAAATTTCATGATGGTTCCTGTTTTATTGGGATATGATTCAGGATATGATATCTAACTAGCAAAACGTTTTTTGGGTGTGTGATTCTCATGTGATATGCAATGCATTTTTGGTAAATGTTCATTCGAAATGGATGGAGTTAGGTACCCTGTCTTCAGGCAAACCCATTCAAAGAATTTTGATTTTCATGGTGAAATGTGGGGATATGAACTTAGTTGGGTTTACTTGATGGGATTTTTCATGGCAAAATGTTGGGAATAGAGACATACATAGATATAAACCATCGATACAAGGTGATTTTACAATGATTTAATCCATAGGATGTTTGGCTGTGTCCTTTGATTGTGCCCTCCATGTGTTTTTCTTTTTCATGGCACATTGTAATGGAACAGGGGCACCGGACTTAATGGAACTTGCTGGGTTTATCATCCGAAGTCTTGGTGATCTAACCCATGGTTGCCAGCCAACTTCTCAGTAGGGTGGATCATCGCTTTTGGAAACCAAAGTCGGACATGTTCAAGGTTCCAAGAAATAATGTTGAACTGAGGGTGATTTTCTCAATCAAGGGTCCATGTTTGAAATTAAACACGAGAATCATTTTCACAAAGGATTGCATTTCCCAAGATAATCATTGATAATAAGTTTATTTTTTCTCATTTCGTGAAGGATGACACTTCCCATGAGCATTGATTTTTAAAGTCCCTGTTCAATTTCAGAAATTGACCTTCGACCAAGGGTAAAATTTCTTCAGTTTAACCTTGGGCGTATGCCGATTTCAGGACGATGAAGCCACCATTTTTGATGGACAATGGATTGGTTTTAGGGAAACATCTAAACCGGAAAACCCCATATACTTTCTGGGAAAGATCATGGTTTCCTCTAGATTTCACCATGTTTCATTAAAAAAAGTGAGTTCCTATATGTTCCAACATATTTTCCCATCAAACCATCCATTAAAATGGTCAAGCGTCCGTTTTGGCGCCAAGGTGTTGGGCTTTGACAAAGGCAGCCAAGCGTGGAGAACTGAAGGAGCGCTTGTTCTACATCAAGGATCTATTTACTATCACTAAAAGTGACAATATCAATGATGGTATTTTCCACATGTATATAGATGGTTCATTGATGGTTCATAAATTCACTTTTGTTATTTTCTAGATTGATGGTGTTACTACATCGATATATACCATGAACAGATGTAATCAGATATAATCAGATTGTGATAATATCCTATAATATGTATATATATATATAGAGTTGTAAACGACAAGAGATAGCCTAATGGATGTATATGATAGAAATAGCATGGGACATGTTGGGATATAGCAACCAAAAAGATAACAATCTATCATATATTGTTATTATCATCATTATTATTATTACAGTATTATTATTATTAGTGCAATTATATATATATATATGTGCAACATACTCTTGCTTGCAGTGTAACAATAACCAGTAACTTCATCGTACAACCCTACCGGAAACACTTTTCGGCATCTTTTCGGTACTGCAATCAAGGGAAAAGATAGGATAGGAAAGTAATCTGTCCCTATTTGAGTAGGATCTCACGTTTGGACTTTTTTGGGGTTCGCCATAATAAACAGGCTCAGAAAATCATAACGGGCTCAGAAAATCATCATGATGCTGCTTACAACTACTCCCAACTCAAGCCACGAATCAACCATTTGTTCACTTTTGGTCTAACTTAGCCTTTCACAATTTTGCTCATCCAAACATCCTGTAAACACAACATGTTTATACGTTTCCCCTGCAGTTACACAACATAAGTGGCTTGAAAGCAGTTGACCGCAGGACACTTCAGCCATGATGCTGCATTCTTGGCATGGAGGTTACGAAAAGGAATGCCCCTCGACAGCGATCGATGTGGGGTTCTGCATCCTGCGGATTAATGATTGTTATTCATGGTTAATAATGGTTAATAGTGCTTAATAATGGTTATATAACCATCAGCCAACATATGGATAGTATACCCTCAAGTAAACGTTTACAGTTTGCTAGTGAAAATTGCCATTGAGTTTGTTGATTTACCCATTAAACATAGTGATTTTCCATAGTTTTTTGGTAGTTTACCAGAGGGTAAAATCATGATGAGTATCTGAACTGATGATATTCCATGAAAATCATCAGCAACCATCATTCCAAGGCATGTTCCATTGAGATTCATTGGGCCGGGTACTTTCAACCGGAGACCACCATAACCCGAGACCTCAACATTTTACCTGTAGTGTATCTCTAAATCCACCTGTTGATCATTAGGTTTCCCGATTAAGACAATGCCTAACTTTGGACATATCCAACCTGCATAGACTGGTGAATCAGTATGTTCCTTGTTTGGAAAATCATGAGTAGGATTTTGGATATACATAGAATATACTGATATGAACTAACATGTCTATAGATATATATATATGTATATATATATATATGTATGCATATGTTGATTAGATTATGTTTATTTGATATATATATATATATATATACATGTATATGCATGTATGTAATGTAATGCAATGTGATGTGATGTGATGTGATGTAATGTAAGTATGTATGTATGCATGCATGATGTATGTATGTATGCATGCATATATATATATATATATATGATTATACATATTTACATATATATATATGTATACATATTTGCAAAGTCTATGCAGTAAATAAAGAATTGAATAAGCAGTGAATAAACACATAAATATATTTATCTATCTATTTATATATTTATATATATGAACATGTATTTGTGATTATGTATGTATACAATGTTTTCAGGAACATCCAAAGGGTATGACAGATCCCAGCTCCATCAGGCGTGCCCAGCTGGGACTTCTATCCACTGCTGGAGGCGGAAAGCACACACATCTAACACAGTGATCTCTACATAGATATGTGTACTGTCTTATTATTTATTTACATCTAATATGAACTAATGTTTTAGTTTTTGTGCTTTTATTATTATATATATATATATGTATACAGATATAATAGATTATGGGTATATGTATGTTGTTTTTTGAATTTGCATGTCTACAAAATATGATCGCTACATATTACTCGGCGCCTCAAACACCAGGCGCTGAAGCGTCGCAGCCTCGTGGTGTATCCCTCCCCGGAGTTGGACCTGTTGCACAGCGCCAAGAGGCGGAAGCCCTGGAGCTCGGGAGGTCTCCGGAGATCTCGGGAGATCTTGGTGGATGAGATAGCTGAGATACCAGGCCCAATGAATCTCAATGGAACATGCCTTGGAATGATGGTTGCTGATGATTTTCATGGAATATCACCAGTTCAGATACTCATCATGATTTTACCCTCTGGTAAACGTTTACAAAAAACAATGGAAAATCAATGAAAATCACCATTTTTTAATGGGAAAACTGACTATTTCGACTGGGCCATTTTCAATAGCAAACTGTTAGTTAGTTTACCAGAGGGTAACCATGTTCTTCATCACCTTTTTATGCACTTGTTGGGGTTGAAGAATTTGTTTTTTCATTCCAATGTTAGACACATGGAACTGAAGTGAAATCGTATGTAAGTTGGCAAATGATCATTCGGATGGTGAAACGATTATGTTTTATACCCTCTGGTAAACTAACATAACTATGGAAAATCACCATTTTTTTTTTGGGAAAATCCACTATAAATGGCCATTTTCAATAGCTATGTTAAATTACCAGAGGGTAGCGTTTGTGGCTTGTTAATGCCCCTTTTATGCTACCAGGTATCGAAGCAAGTTCATGGCGCCCACGGAGTTTTTGACACTTGAAGCATGCGACACATGGGCAGTTGGGGTTGTTGGGGTCAGCCTCGACACAAAAAAGGTCGGTAATCCCAATTCGTGAAGTCCAATTCGTCAACCACACCATACAGATTACCATGTTCTCTTTGTATTTCACAAAATGCGATTATTTTGTTACTCACCCGTGGAGACATTCATGTACCCCCTTGGGCCCTTCATTTTGTAATTACTTGTTTCTCGCTTCCTAGCACAGCTAGGGCAGGGTGACCTAACAGCGATGTGGAGAGAGATTTGTTGTGGTCGCATACCCACAGTTTTGGTTTGAAATGTTCTTTTGATGATTCACCCACCCTCTTGAGATTCTCTTCCATGGTCCATTGATTGTTGCTTCAAAACTACAGGATCTACAGGTGTTTTGATCTGGAAACCCATCTATCCATCGGTGATTGGCCCAGCAATCAAAAACCAACTTAATTATTTGTTCAAAACATTTTAATCATTATTTATATTGGGACGCCCATTTCTGATTGACCCATTATAATTTAATTTGAATTAGAAAGGGGCTTCCTAGTTATGACAGCCTGCTTCCTATCAAGACTAGCAAGCGTCATATAAATCTCATTTTATCCCATATTTTTTGATTAGGAAACCCATTTCTACATGTGATTTTACCACTGTATGCACATCAATATCGTACCTTATATCCCATCTTCATCTCTATGGCTTGGTGTAACATGTTAACCGGAAACCATTGGATTCACCATCCAATAGCATCATAAACTGTAGATAAAGATAAATATCATAGATTATTTATGCAGATTATGTACAGGTTTTAATCAATTGTCATCATACATAAAAATCCAATGAATCTCCCATGATTCGATGTTTTCCCGGACTCCACCAAGGACCATGCAACGCCACGGCCACACCTGGAAGGCAAATGGCAAAGACCTGGCTGTGGCCACGCGCAAAGCCTTGAAGGCCCACGAACGTTGAACTCGGGGGGTGCAGGGTAGGGGTTCTTAATGGCTATAAGAAAGGTTCTTAATGACTATGATACTGTTACATACTGTTACTATAGTTGCTACTTAGTTGGGGTTAGTCTCATTTGTACAACTATATGGTAATATCATCCATAAGTTGGGATGTAATCCTATAACTATGGATGTACATCCCACTTATGACTGGAACCGCACCCCCAGTGCTCCAAGGGCCGTCTGAGGAGGGTCAACAAAACAGGTTCCAAGTCCTGTGTTTTTTTTCTTTTGGTGGTTATTCGCCGAGTACAAATCATTAATATCCCATCAAATCACCATAAATCCTGTGAAATCACCATAAATCCCGTGAAATCACCATAAATCCCGTGAAATCACCATAAATTCCGTAAAATCACCATAAATCATATTAAATCAGCATAATTTTCCATGGTTTGCGTCGTTGAAAGCTCTCCCAAATCATGGCCACGTCTTCCAGGACTTGCACAGCGCCGCCCTGGCAGTGGGCCTTGGCACGGAGAATGTCATGCTGAAGCAGGTGGGTCTCAATAGCATGACGATGTTTGCTAAGCATAATGGTGGTGTAGCTAAGAAAAATGGTATGATATAGCATGATATATATATATATATCTATATAGCTTATATACAGTTTATCTATAATTTATATATATATATATATATGGTGATATGATATATGGGATGATTATGGCTTTAATGGTTGATCATCATGATTGATAATTATGTTTTTAATGGTTGATCATGATGGTTGATATAGCATGATATAGCTATCACAGCTTTTTTTTGTGGCAAAAAATGATATACCAACCTACTTGAGCCATTAAACATATACGCTGGTTGATGGGTTGCTATAGGGACTTATACTAGCCGATTTACTGGGGATGATGATAACCTCTAACAAATTTTCAGACAAACCCGCTTGTGCTAAATATAGGGAATGGCTGGTGATACAAGCATATATAAGCCATCAATGGGTTATAAAACTATTAGGGGGCGTTTATATTTAAAACTAAAATATGTGTGGTGGGTCAGAATGGGGATATGAAGGTGATATCATGGGATTAATGGGAATATAGTCGGAGTATAGTGGGAATAGCGGAGATATAATGTGGCTTTCATGAGCTTAATGATCAAAAACGTGTCTCCACAGCGCAATGGTTTAGTTGATGGAAATAAAAAAACAGCAGTATGATGTATTTTAGTTTATGGGAAGCATTGCGCAAACAAGATATGTTTTATCCTTTGTTGGTAAATTGTTATATATATATATGTGTGAATCATAGCGGTAAGTTTGAAGGTCATAGAGATTACACTATGGAGTCTAGTTAGAGTAACGTAGATTATAATGCAGAAGCACTGTTTATTGGGGTTGTATTACCCAGGTATGTTGAGCCCACAGCGTTGTTATTAATTACTGTTATTAATTATGGTTATTTCATGTTATTTCCCCTTATTGGCCAGTCATTATCTCACAATATCGCACAAAATCATAAACATCACACACAAACACACTCAAAGCTCGGAAATGACCCACCCAATCCATGTTCATCCCATAAGTATCCCCCCAACAGTTTGACCTTGCCATCCGTCGGGGATTGGAAGATTACTTTCTTGTAAGGATGGTTTCTTTTCAGGGTCCAGTTGTTAATTTGATGGAGGGTAATAATACACAGATGATCATCAACAATGATATCATCCCATACTGTAACTATCCCATAACTATAACTATAACTAATACAAAACAATGATCATCAACATATTGTACTGTTAAACATCTTGTAACCATCTAAACCATATGAAGCTACTATTACAAACAGTACTTTTTCCTATTACAAACAAGTAAATTATTACTATCAACCATATAAACCTATTACAAACATAGGAAACTACCTATTTTATTTGTCTATCCCATAGCTCTCCCACCCGAAACGCGCCGCGTTTTCACGGCGCAGGGCTTCTCGTGGGGCGGTGCTCAAGTCACACGCTTACGGCCCTCCGAGGTGACGTACAGGGCCCGGTGTCCGTATGGGCCCGGTACGGGGGACCGGTACAGGTGGCTGGAAAATCCTTCAAAATCCTAGGAGATGAGAATTTTAACCACTGAATTTTACCACTATAAATGGTGATTGAACCCTGATTAAATGGTGATTGAATCACTATAATGGTGATCTTTAATGGTTGAAGAATGGGTTAACAATGGTGAATGGAATGAGATGAGAATTTTACCCGCTGGTTTTTTTCGTTGACACAACTTGCTATTGAAAATGGCCCAGTCATTATCTTGTGGATTTACCCAGCTACATGGGGGATTTGCCAGCCACGTTTGATGACACGGAGGGTGCCCTTTGGTAAGTTAACAGTTAGCTAAGTTAGCTATACAAAATGGATGAAGATGGCCGTTTTATAGATGGTTTACCATGATTCAACCATATTTACCCATTCAATGTCGTGGTTGTCCATAGCTATGTTCCATTGCCAGAGGGTATATCGATTGGAGACTTGCTAATGGAGTTTTTTTCCGACTATTCTGAGCAATAGGCTTTATTTGATATATCTAACATCATCTAACATTGTTCTAATTCATAAACATCAATCTCCCAAATTTTCTCAGCCCCCACTCCTCCCCACAAAAAAAACGGTCGCCAGGTGCTGCAGTACCTGAGCACCGTGGTTTTGCCAAAGCTCCCAGCGCAGGCGGTGGAACTCACCGTGCTGCTGCAGGCGAAAGTGGACCTGGTCGCGGAACTGCGATGGATGGCCACCCTGCGATGGGTTAAAAGGGATGGTTAGGCTGGGTGGGATGATGGGAATTTATAATGGATAATCATGGTTAACAATATTAAAGGTAAGAATTACATATAATTATCATGGTCAATAATGATGAGTCCAATATTTTAATATGGTTAATAATGGTTATATAATGGTTAATAATGGTTAATAATGATGATTGATCATTATATGACATTATATGATCCTAAAGGCAACATTCCCATATTCAAAATATATTCACACATTCAATGTTTCATCATACTCCAGACCTTGGTTTTGGATGGCTTTGGTCTGTTACTTTATACTGTAATGGTCAGTAATGATGATTAATGGGTGATGATGATGATCAATAGGATTCTCATCCATCCTGATTTTCGACATATGTTCTGTCATGAGAAGTTTAGCATCAACATACAGTAAGATGATTTATTGGGATATATGATGGGAAGATCAATGAGATATATAACATGGCGGAGACCATGGAAATCAGGATCGAGATGGAAATGCTGATCGGAATTATGCCGTTTGTTCATGATCGGGCGGAGTATTGTAGGTTCAAGATTACCTGAAAAGAAACAGAGTATCGATAAGAACAAAAACAATGTTCATCCACATCAACAAAAGCACGCATGCTGGCGTAATTCCTTTAGCTTGGATGTATGATGTTGAGCAGCAGACCTGGTGATGTAACCAAGATAAGTTGATAGCCAGCAGTCGGGACGAGTTCCATAAGGCAGGCCATGTCACTTAGCCACCGCAGGCCAGAGAATACTCATTTTTGTTTGAGAGATTTTGAGAGTCTGAGAATATGTCTATTGTTGTTGGTCAAAGTCGCAACACCTTGCTCATTACTTCCAAGTGTTCAAGAAATCTACGGTAATCAACATCAATGAAATAAACAGCACTAGATCAAAACATATGTAGTCCAGTGGTTAGGAGGGAACTAAGGAGCTGTGGGTAGTTATATTTCCTCTGAAATGGTTTTTATTACCCATGGCATGGTACTCCAAGGGCATACCATATCGGAATAATTACACTATTTTTAAACATCATGCCAGGGGATTTTGAATATTCAAACCGGAAACATCATAATTTGGGATAGGATTATGGGATTATTAATGCTGACAGGAATAATTCGATTGTATAATGCTGTAAGATGGGGTACTGGGGTTATTATTTATGCTTATCATGGTAAACTTAAGAAGTCATGATAGTGGATTAATGCCTTTATCAGAGGTGGACCGCAAGTAACTTAAACTTCACCGACTTAATTACCATAATTATCATTACATTATTCCACATGATAGTTTGATAGTTTACAGGAATGCAATCATTTTGTCGAATACTAGTTTTGCATGGTAATGCTGACTGTAATCGCACCATATACTGTAATCATGACTAATAACCGTTAATGAAACATACTGCCCATGGTACTTTCACAGTAATCTCATTCTTATGAAAATTGGCATGGATGTTTTTTCTCCAGCACCCGCGCCCCAATGCTGTGCAACGACAGGGTTCAAGGCGACGACCATGTTGGGGGTTGTTTGGACTATGCTACGCGAAAGACATGCACTTAATCCGCAACAGTAAAACGGATAAAATCGCTTGTGACTGACCTTCTCTGTCAAGTCGTAGTGGTACCACTTATCTTGCTTTGGATTTGGTAAAAACAATTCAATGCACTGTGCGCTTAGGTTTGCCAATCCCAATGCTGTGCTTGCCATCCTGCTCTCGGAGTGCCTGCATTTTGCAGGGAGAGCATTTAGTTGGTATGTGGATTGCTTTATAACCCAGTATTTATAGTCATTTTATCCTACTATGGCCATAGTTAATGCCATTCCCGGTACTATCGCGCTATAATTGCCGACAACACACTAAAATGTATTATATAAATGCATATAAATGCCATATTGGTATTGATAAGCCGCTATATCATTTCTATCTAACAATTAACATAATCAATATGTTCATTAATAAATTAGTAAAGTAACTCTTTTGGACGCCCTAGCAAAAATATGCACAGACTATACTTAACTACTGATTATTATATCATAGCAACCAAGTAACCATTAGCAGTAGTACATATTAACATCAGTAAAGTAGATCAATAAACCAACATACCAGACTTAACTATACTGGTCATTAAGTAACCATATCATATTTCCATTAACAGTACTTAATATTCCCTGCCATCAAGGTCCTGAACGGCGAGCTCCGTGGCTGCGGCTGGGTGACTTTGCCAGTGCCGCGCCTGGGGCGCAAGGCTAACTCCGGGTGCTATAAGCTGCTGGGACCTGACCGTGGCCTTGGAAAAAGGCTGGGTTTATGGCTGGTGAATGGTGTTTTTTCACATTTTTCACATGGTGAAGCTCTGAAAAACCTCAAGCTAGATAGTTCATCGGGTGAAAGTCTTACAGTTCAATGTAGATATATGCGGAAATTCTGTGGGGATGTCAAACCATTCCTGATTTTTTTTTTTTATGCAGTGCAAACCCAAGTCGCCTGCTATATTCTTGGATCCAAGATGTCTTGGAATATTTAAACATACACAGTATCCCGCGGAACTCAGGAACGAGCTGGCCTGTCGCCACTGGGCCTCAGGGATGAGCTGCAACTGGTGTTTCTTACAATGGGATCCCCAAGTCACCGTGGGTTTCAATAGGAAAGAATGCTCGAAAAATCTGGATGATTTTGGGTACCCGAAAATTTTAGGACACCTCCATAGAAGTGATAGTCGAATCGAGAATATTGTGATAATGTGGTAAAAATCAATAATAAACCATCCCAATAGAGGTTTGTGAACTTGGCTACGCCACCAGAAATGGCATTATGTTTATTATTACCCCCAAATGGTTGGTTAATGGGATTGTTTATTCTTGAGGTTGCATCTATCTATTTGTCTATCTATCTATCTTATCTTATCTTATCTAATCTAAATCTAATCTAATCTAATCTAATCTAATCTAATCTATCTATCTATCTATCTATCTATATTCTTTAAATAGGCCATTCCACTTTCAATTCCCTAAGCGGTGTTCAAAAATAAAATCAAGGGGCTTGAGCCCCAAATATTTTTAAATTTATTTTTCAGAAGGTGCTCATCATAAGTTTTGAGTAAGTCAGACCCCTATGATTTTATTTTTGGGATATGGGCCAAGACCAAGAACCAACCCCAATGCAGATAATGCAGCTGGTGGAGTAGCTTTAGGTTGGGTCCCTTTGGTTTTATTTTTGCGTTTTGCTTACCTTTTTGTTTTGTTGGAACATGTTGGAACACACCTCTTGTGTTGGAATTGGTGGACAAGA
>Ga0126342_10004084_pt1 | contig 24634 bp, 18 predicted proteins | sample Cyp1metagenome_FD_92528 | JGI IMG/M metagenome (GOLD analysis project Ga0126342, IMG submission 92528) | Coral microbial communities from Lord Howe Island, Old Settlement Bay, Australia - Cyphastrea 1 metagenome | ecosystem: Host-associated > Invertebrates > Cnidaria > Coral ...
CACAAACAACAAAGCATCTGGAGAACTTGAAGAAACAGCAAACATAAATTTCATTTTATAATTTCAAAATTATGAAAGTGAAATTGTTTTTTTGTTATGATTTATGGTATAGTTTTTTTTTTTAAATAATCTATTGTATTGTTTAGGTTGTTTGCGTTTTTTGTTTTGTTTTTATGATTTTTGTTTTTGTTTTCTTTAAGTTGTTGCTTCCCTGTCTTTGGTATTAACCCCATAGAATTTGCTTGTATAATAATGTGGGCGGTTAGATGAGAAAGACGGGGGAGCAACAGTCTAACTAATATATATATATATTTATAGACATATATTTTACATATTATATCATATTGTATATATATATGATATATATATATATAAATATACAAATGTGGCGTGCCATCACTAAGTTCAAAGGAAAAACTACCGGAAAGTTCTGGAAGACCAGTTTTTTTTCAAATGTCATCAAGTGGCCACATGAACTGGGTGGGACCCATTTTTTGTGGGTCAAGGGGTTTGAGCTTCCGACTGCGCTGCAGGTTGGTTGGTGCTTCAGCGTTCCGAACCCTGAGATCCCCAATTTTCCCGTGGAGCCATACCTAGGCCGGGAGCAAGTGGGGCTTGGAGGCCAAAGTGCAAAGATCCCAAATTCCTTGAAGCCGGCGGTTAGTGGTGATGTAAATTTTGCAGCTTGTAATGTCGGTGTTTTTTTTTTTTGTGTGTGTTTTTAGTTCCCATTTTAGAACGATTCCGGTATGGGGATTGCCTGGTTAATTTGGCTGAACCGGTTTATGTCTGGCTATCAACAGAGGAACATGAAATCATAGTAAAACTAAAACTCAACATTTCATGCAGGGTAGCTAAGGCCAGCTATACTGAACAGCTGGTTTTTTCCGAGAAAAGGGTAAACACGAAACGCCATAGGATGATACCTTTCAATCTCCAACCTGCCCCAATGACGCAGTCATCTTTGGAATGGACCACCCCATGTGCGGGAGACCCGGTGACCCTCATATTTCGGAGTAAATGCCATGGTTTCCTGTCGATTTGGCAGTAAACTGAATGATTAAACAACGAGTACATCGGAAATGCCAGAGTTTGAGAGGCCCGTTGATGCCCAAGTTTCTCCTCTCTTTCCCGTTTCCCCGACTTTCATTCCTGGCCAGAACAAATCAAATCGGAGATGGACGCGTTGGGTCTCCCAACAAGTAGCTGTGACCACATGACAACCCTTTTGATTGGCCAGTTTGGCATTTGTGCAGCCTTTGATTGCATCATCAATGACATTTCATCATATTTCATCATATTTCATCTATTTTATCAGTTTGGGCGAGTTTCCACCTGATTTCCCATGGTTATACAATAACAAACGTCTCATTTGATCAGTGTTCAAAACCACTCTTGGTTGATGACTGTAGAGGGTTGCAATACTATCCACTGTATTGGGGATTATCATCATCCATTCTGGGAGCCGGGACCACCAGCATTTGTCACCGAGTCAGCACCGGAAAGTTTCCGAAGTTTCTAGAAATTCTGTTTTGATGTTCATATCATACCAGAGTTTCCATGATTTTCATGGCACGTTCATATGAAATTCATATTATCATTTTCACATGATTGCGCAGTTTTTCCCACATGTTGCACCAAAATTTGCACCACATCTCTAGGAAAATTCGCCTGGTTCGGACGCCCCAGGTTCAGACCTCATGTCATTGTGGGTGCCTCCAAAGGCGGGGAAGGATCGAGATATTGAGGTTTCCGAAATGGATGGTTTATAATGGAAAATCCAATTGAAAATTGTATAATTTAGGGGTACCCCCCAATTTAGGAACCCCCCATATATAATTTTTAGATACTGATTGCAATGACGGATGGAAATCACCAATTGATATGACCAGTGGGGGGATAGATTCCTGGATAGATGGGAAATGGGAGATTCTGGTCCCAAAATGGTCCAGGAATAGTCAAACATAGGACAGAAGGGGTCCCCCCTGGTAATCTCCAGGATCAGTTTGCTGTGATTTACCCTCTGGTTGTGTTAAAATAGCTATTGAAAATGGCCATTGAACTAGTGGATTTACCCATTAATAGCATGGGGACTTTCGAGTTCGCTATGTTAGTCATTACCAGAGGGTAGATGGTTGGTTCGATGACTTACCAGCAAACGTGATGATTTTTCAGAGCTATGTCTGATTTTAGTCTGATTCACCAAGAAATGCTGATTTTCTATAGCAATGTCCATCTGAAATTACCAGCGGCTACTAAAAATCATCCCAGATTCTGTTTCTGGAAAGTTGACCCAGTGTTGTGTTGACCCATGGGGCCCATGGGGATGAAATGACTCATAGCATCCCAGGTGGCGTGTACATCATCGGCCTGTGGCGACGTGGCTATTGGAGAGGGTGCGGCAGCTCAGCGGTGACCGGTGAATGAGCCATGACTATCGATGACGAGAATTACTATGGTTATCATCTTGGTTACTATCGATAGTTATGGCCATAATTATAGTTATGGTTATGAATTACTATAGTTAATTATAGTCATGAATAGCCATTACTATGGTTATCATCTTGGTTACTATCCTGTACTTGGATGACGATGATTCATGATGATTCATGATTCATTCGGAAATGGTGACATTCAATCATTTCTTCGTTATGGAAAGGAGTATGACGGAATTATCCGGGGAAGTTATGGAACTTTTCGGGTGAATTATTGTACAGTAATTAACTTGCACAGAAACTGACAACAACTTGGTTAAATAGTAATTAATCATTAAACTGATTCCATAGTAATAGTTATCCAAAGTTAATTATTTATCCAGTTTTTATATTATATATATAGGTTTTGTTCGATTAAATAGTTAACTTTGGAACATCGCAGCCGTCATCTTTCCCAAGCCCAAGGCCGACGGTGCTCATCAATGCGTCCGGAGCTCAAGCGGAAACCCGGAGATCTGGGGGAAACATGGGCCATGTTTTCCAAAAACCTTCGGGATGTTCAGCAGATTTAACATTGAACTATGGAACCTGTATATGGGATTTAAGATGGAACATGGAAAAAGGATTTAAAACAAGTGGGAATCCGATTGCATACTGTACCACTCTTAGATGGGGATGATATGCGCAAAAAAAAGACCTGGAACTTGGAACCTGAAAAAAGGAGTCCCAGTTCGATGATTTTCTTAGTGGTGGCTCGCGCTTTGGATTCCATGTTAGATTGGGGGACATTGGTCAACGCACAAACATGTGGATATGAATATGAATGAGATTTAGAAAGCAAGCACATGCAATAGCCGCCAAAGATTTTACGGGACATCAGCAGCAAAACATTGGGATATTGGGATAGCTGGGTAAACCAACTAGGTTAGTCGGTTAGTCATAGTTTGGTATGGTTGATATATAATGGCAACATGTTGACCAACACATCTAGAAAATATACTACATCTAAGCAACTTATCGGCTAAATCTGCAACATCTGGAGATGTTTAAAAACCAGTCATCCCTTGCCAGATGTCTATGTTGATTCAAGTTGTGCTGCAGTCAGAATACCAGGAATAGCCTCAGAAGATCAAACATGGCAATGAAACATTCATGAACATTTAAGGTACTTACCCTCTGGTAAACTAACATAACTATGGACAATCACCATTTTCAATGGGTAAATCCACTATAAATCACCATTTTCAATAACTATGTTAGTCATTACCAGAGGGTATGGATGATTTTTCCCATGAACACCACTGTTTTTAGAATATTTCCCAGCCAGCCATGTTTGAGGACACCAGCGGGTAAGACTGAAAATGCTTGTACTAGACCTTAGCTTGGTACAGTACCCCAATGGGTTTATGTTTGACTTCAAAAGGAAGAACATATCATATCAACCATAACACTATGACTGTAAGTAATTTTTACTAAAAAGACTAGAAAGGCTATCATCTTTGCCCGGGGAGTTAAGATTGTAAATGAGCAAACAACCCAGGAACCAACAAGTACGCCTGAGAATGGAGAGCAGCAAACCAGTTTGCTTTTGAGGCATCCAACTTGTCGTCAATTGCCACAGGCGTGGAGGGAAATGTGGACGGCATCCCAAGTTTCGCCCAAGCTTTCACCAAAGGTCGATGATTTATTACCATATCTTGGTGCTGATTATAGATTGGTATACCTGACTATAGATTGGTATACCTGATTATAGATTTATTACCTGATTATAGATTTATTACCTGATTTCACCATATCTTTTACTGTTTAGCACCTGACGACAAATGTCGCGATGCGAGGTGAAATCATCTAGGTAATTCCAGTGCTGGTGACGAATGATTTGGTTTGGGTTAGTGTCAAGGGTTATGGAATGTAAGAAGTTTTTTCTGGTTAGACCGTTAGACCTGAACAAATCTCAGGGATGGTGCAATCGAACTGGTGCAAAGATGGGAGGTTTGAACAGGCCCAAATTGAGGATGCAACAGCCAAACAGGCTGTACAACTGCTTGGCAATGTTGATGGTTTCGTATATTTATCGTTGAAACCACTATCCGGCTGGGGCTTATGCAGTAGACAAGTAACAAGTCTGAGACAAGTGCAGACAGTCATAGGTACACATTTTTATCCTTGGTAATTTCATTGCAATGTGCACCTCAGATACCCTGATGAATCGGCTGAAGGATGTTCCAATATCATCTCTTCTATTGCAGATTCAGCATATATACCCCTGGTATTCAAACATAGCAATCGACAATTACCCCATCAGTAGATGATGTTCCCATTCAAGATTCTCCATTGCGAAGCTTGACTACCAGAGGACAAACATGGTGCAAGCACACTTTGCAACTTTGGTTAATAATATATAATGATATATATTATATATATATTTATACATATTATATTATTATAGCCTTAATGCAAGACATAACATAGTATCACATATCATATGTCAGGTAATGCATACACCATTATACTGTAAATATATCATTTGCTACATAGATATACTATGGTATATCATAATATATATATACACATATTATGACATATATAATTATATATGAATTTATGACACATATATATATAGAATATATATATATATATCTATATAGAATATAATATATATATATATATAGAATATATATATAGAATATATATATATAGAATATATATATAGAATATATATATAGAATATATATATATATATGTCTATATGCAGAACCTTTATTCCATGCCAAGATGCACCAGATCAGGAATCGAATGTTGCGATTGCTGTGGGCTCCAATGACGAGGTGTATCCCATCAGTCGACATGACTTGGAGGCGACGTTTTTTTTGTCCTGCATGGCCGGCGGCGTCATGTTTTCCCATGAAAATGGCTTTTTAAATGGCACAAACATGGAAGCATTGTGTAATATTACCCTCTGGTTATTTAACATAGCCATGGTATAGATGGCCCATAGAAATAGATGGTTTACCTATTATAAGTGGTGATTTTCCATGGCTATGTAACAAATAACCAGATGGTATGTATAAATTGGTGATGTTGCAATATGTTTCATATCTATGTTGGTTTATTGGTATTGAATGTTGAATCTGCGTAATATCAGCATGTTTCTTGGTTCACCTGTACATATTTTTACAGTAATCGTAATATACTCAATTGTGTAGTGGTCAAAATGATTAACCCCCGAACATGGATGAACATGGATGATTTATTCAGTTGAGTTCTAAAAGTGACCAGCTATTTGTGGGGATATGTGTACAAACATTTTGACCAATACCCAATCATATATCACATCCAGGAGCTGCTCGAGAGGCAGCCGCACCTTCCTGTTGCTTAGAAGGTGAGGGGTGAATCGAACATCTTCTCTTACCTCATCTCATCGTCTAGGATAGTTCTCTTATCACCTAGTTCTCTTATTTATATAATGTATAATAATAATAATAGCAATAAATATACATATATATATATATATAATATAGTTTCTTCTTTTGTTCATCTTAGATCGCCTTTTATTCTATCCGTTTATCAACCGGTTCTCTTACATTGAATAAACAACTCTCCGGCCAAGACTAGGATCAGATTAGGCCGAAAATTCAGTCACTTCTGTAAGAATGGGTTTTTGAAAGCTAAACACAACAAAAAAGCAATGGTTGATGGCAATTCCAACAAGGAGTTAATAAACAACATATGGTCATTATAACAAGCCCAATAACTCCAAGAAACTCTAAGAACTCATGGGGTTCATAAGACATCATAAAACCAGCAGCCACATAACTGTTATAACTTGGGGGTTTCAATTGGGTTTTCTTGACCCAATGGTGTTCAGGCGATGTTGAACACGGGTGGCATGAACAAGACCTTCCTCTACTTCACCTGCGACAGTGGTCGCTTACCCTCCGGGCAGATCAGTCGCCAAGGGGACACCCACAATCAGGACGGAGTGTCAAGATCCATGGCCGTGAAAAACGGGAGATTTCTGGGAAAAAATGGGGGATTTCTGGTTAATAGTGGTTAATAATGATTTTCAATGGTGATATGAATGGTGATATATCTGGTTAATAGTGGTTAAAGTGTGAATCGAATGGTCCGATATCGACTGATGTATCCCCGTTGTTCCGAAAAAGTCTTGGAGAAAAACTATCCAGTGATTCGGGGAAATCAAAGGAGCATCTGGGGAGCTATGGGGCTATTTTTTTGGGGGGTATCTGGGGAGCATTGGGGAGCTACGAATTGAGCTTCCTCCCGTGGAAGTGTTACATCATTGCGGGATGGTTTATGGACGTTTATGGCTTTGTGGCATTGGAATACCCTCTGGTAATGACTAACATAGCTATTGAAAATGGCCATTTATAGTTGATTTTCCCATCAAAAATGGTGATTTTCCATAGCTATGTTAGTTTACCAGAGGGTAACACATGAGTGTCCCTGTCCCAGTGACTTTCCACCAGGAGTCCCTGCTGCACCATGACGTGCTGCCGCGGCTCATTGACTCAGTGCTGTGTCCGGAGGGGCCGGAGATGCACTTCATTCGCACCTGGAAAGAGAGGTCAGCCACTTGGATATGGGGGGATGGCCGATTTTGGGTGGATATGGGTGATTTGAGTGAATCAACTTAAATGTTTGGGTGTTTTTTCCCGGTTTTTGGGAAAAAAATCCATGATGGCCGGGTATTGGCTGGTGAGATGATGTGAGATGTACCCTCTGGTAATTTAACATAACTATGGAAAATCACCATTTTTGATGGGAAAACTCACTATAAATGGCCATTTTCAATAGCGAACTGTTAGTCATTACCAGAGGGTAATGTTTTTGTTGCTCCTAGAGCTTCAAGCATGAAGAGTGATGGTTGAGTTTGGAGGTTTGGCCCCGGGAATGCGGTTTAGACTTTTCCCCGCAGGCTGTCAATAGAGCGCAACAATGCTGAGCTGTGGCTAGGCACTTGGGAAATCCGGAAAGCCCATTGAAAGATCTTTGGTATATATATATATATTATTTATTATTATTGTCATTCTTATCATTTTTTTAATATCATATAATTATGCGCATATTATTCGTATATATATATAATATATCTATCATTGAATATGGAATTCAAATGTGATCATTTCCACCGAAAAAATCTGAGTTTTTTCCATCTGGACATGTGACAGCGTCCTCGGTTCCGCGTTGTTGGAGAGCGCATAACTCAACCAATGGATTTGGGGCTAGCCATGGCCAGCATTTTTTCGGTACACCTGGAGGTTTTGGCGACTTTGGGTGGAAAGGAAACTCACAGATCACAGGAATGGAGATTCGCCCAGACTTCATGAACTGCGGGATCGATCCCTAGGCCCTAAGCGATGTTGTTTGGTGGAGCTGTCGGTTCTGTCCGGATTCTTCAAACTTCAAACCCAGCTTGCTTTGCTAAGACCACATGCTGATGTGGGTCAAAATAGGGTTCCCTACCCCAACGGTTTCAACCGTAGATTCTCTCTTAAACAAGCCATTTAAGTTCAGCTTGGGTGTTAAAACCCAATTTTGGTTGTCTGGAATCAGTTAAATCATCATAAATCACCATAAATCATCTTAAATTATCCTAAATCATCTTAAATCATCTTGAATAATCTTAAATCATGTTCAATCATCTTAAATAATATTAAATCATAAATAATCATAAATCATCTTAAATCACCTTAAACTCCAAAGAAATTTTCAGGTCAATAGCGCTTAAACCGATCCATCGACCCCAGCGAATGAATTTTCGCTAGGCTTCAGCCCTGAGCAGATCATGCGACTCTGGTCCACCAACGGCCATGGGCAACATCTCTTCGATGTTCATCCGGGGACTGAGGTGCGCCCGGCCATGGCGAAACGGAAACATATGGAATTGGCCCATGATTGGGGCAAAGCGGATAGAAAACCCAACCTGGTAAACTAACAGTTCGCTATTGAACATGGCCCATTTATAGTTGATTTTCCATAGCTATGTTAGTTTACCAGAGGGTACCTGTCTGCATTTTTTTTGGGTTAATCGTGAACCATTCTCAATTGAGTCAATTGAGTCAACTTGTGCAAGGTGCAAGCAAGATTGAGAACATGATCTGTGTATGATTTCATATATTATTCTCACCTGGTAGTTTCATATTGTGACTCGAGTTGGCGAAGTACAGTAGTAGTTGGTGGCTTCAAACAGTTTTACAGATTGTACATGTACACTAATTAAGAATCATCCCTTATCCATCAGTGCTTTGTATGGTGATGTCAAACGACTGATATTAGTTTTTGGAAGTGATGCAACCACCCAAGCATTTCTTTTCGATGGTCGAGAAGCCTTATGAGAAACAGTGGAAAGTCTTTCCTCCAGAAACACCTGAGATTTTGGACCGAGTGAAAATTCAAGGTGTGCGAATGACCAATCCAAGTTGTCGCAGGAGTATCGCATGGTCTCAGCTTGTTTCAAGGCGCGATTTTTCATGGCGAAATCTCAAGGCTGAAGTTTGCGAAATCAGAGAGCGAAATCATTCCGAAGATGGCTGGGTCTAAAGTTTCTAAAGAGTTTGGGGAAAATCCCTAAGTTTGATGGTTCACAACCAGATTTTCCCCGTCTTTCATGGTCATGACTCATGACTGGGGGTACATCCCCATGCAGTGATGATCGGGCATGGTTCATGGCAATGGGACACACCCGAACTAAATGGAGGTTTTAATGGCAAAACCACAAAGATTATCTATAAATGGGTCATTTGCCGTCGCCATCTTTGATTTCTACAGACTATGTGACAACGTGGGTATATTATGGTATATTGAATGCTGGTAATGTAGGAAATGGACAGTCTTATCACCATCATGAACCCTTGGATTTGTCAGCTTCTTCTCACTGCAAGTTCACTGTGATGGGCCTATTTGATCTAAAGACTGCATGTTACGTACTTTTCATATGTGGGGGTTTCCTAAAAATTGGGGTACAGTATGGTACAGTACCTCGACTTCCAAAACATACCATTTTGATACCATTTTCCATTACAAAGCTTCCATTTTGGGGATCCCCCATTTATGGAGACCCCATGAACCCCCCCATATGTGTTTTATTGTTGCGGGCTAAACCCGGCTTTTCTCTCACTCTTTTGATCCAATGGTCGGAACGCATCCATATACTGTGTGTTCATGCATTTATTGTAGTATACTCCAATTATATTACAATTATATATTATATTATATTATATTATATTATATTATATTTATATTATATTTATATTATACTACTTATATCATATTATATGATCAAATTATCATGATATCATACATATCTAATATGATCCTGTACCATGCCATTTTTTTTGCATGTTTTTCCCCAGTCCTCAGAATCCATCCACCTCAGCTAGGCATTACCCATGGAACAGCAAGCCTACATTCTCTCACCACCTGAGACATGGTATCCCGTGCGAGCGCTGCGCGTTTCTTGGCGGAATTGTTTGTCGGGAATCTCATGGAATTTCTCGGTTGGAGAAACATCCAACATCCGAAATCAGAGAAGAATGAGATGATGATTTCTCCATGATAATATGATATGATATTATATATTATTATATATATTATTATATGTGATATCCATATATATATATATATGGATATGATGATATGTGATATTGATATGTGATATTCTCCATGTTTGTTTCAACACCCCAGAAACTTAAAGCGCAAAAAAACCAACAACTTCTTCTTCTTCCGCGCGGCTGAGATTCAACGTGTGGAGAACGGGCCGCAGGGGGATGCCTCCTGGAAGCCGTACTACAAATCCCTGGTGAGGCGACGGCGCGGCCTTGATGGCATGAAGCACTGGATGGCATGAATTTCGGGGCTAATTATGGCGCAGGATTTTCAGAGAAACCAAAAATGTGTCATTTAACATGTCATTTACCATCAATTGACATATTTTGAAATACTTTGAACATGGATGTCTTCGTGGTGTAGCGCTTACTTGTCATCCTTTTCAGGGCTGCAAAAGCCTCGAGAAAAATGATTTGACCCACCCAAATTGCGATGTCGCAGGAAATCATCCCAAATTTGGCCGATGTTGGAACGTTTTTTGGCAGAGCTTGGAGGATTTTTTGGGTCATTTTTCATCGAAATCTCAGATTTTGGTAGTCCCTGGTGAGTCCACCCTCTCCCTTTGTCAGGTCTTTGGAAGATCAGGGTGTGGAGTTTGAAGCCGGAACGCACACGTTTCTCGGCGACAGTTTTGGACAGTTTTTTGAGTTTTGGTCATGTGGGTGCGTCTGATTTTTTTTTGTGTCCAACCAAAAAACTAAATTTAGCTATTAGGAAACATGGTGATTAAGTGATTAATCTGATTAAGTGATTAAAGCCATGAGTGGCATTTCAGGTATTTGACCTGGCATTTCAGAGCCACTTTTTTCAGTCGACTAAGTGTAATTCAGACAGAGAATTTTTTTGGGCTACACATTTACCATCTGGTTATTTGTTACATAGCCATGGAAAATCACCATTTTTAATAGGTAAACCATCTATAAATGGGGCATCTATACCATGTCGGATGATTCAACCTGTGCTGGCCATGAAAGAATCTGAGGTGCTGGGCATTCCATGGCTGCAACAATGAAGCCCTGGAGTGCTTTGACGGTGGTGTTCTGAACGTTGGTTTAAACATGTGGGAGGTTTGTACGGGAATTCTGAACTAACAGGAATATATATATATAGTGCAGAAATGTTCAGAACCTATGAAGATCTTAACAGTAATGGACATCAACTTGATAAATTGTGTATCAATTCGTGTTTGTAGAATTGAGATGTCATTAGATTTATGACAATACATGATAATTATACGCCTAGTTGGGAAATCATCGTAAATTTACCGAACATGATTAACATTTTCTGAAGGTTGTGAATGATGGTCAACCCTTGCCCAGATTTTTGAGCCACAACCCCACTGGAATGGGACGCATATTCCCATCCCCCTAAGATTACCCTCTGGTAATGACTAGCATAGCTATTGAAAAATGGCTATTTTTAGTGGATTTTCCCATTAAACATGGTGATTCTCCATAGTTATGTTAGTTTACCAGAGGGTAGATACCTCCACATATGGAGGTGTCCTAAGTCACGGGGGTAACCCCAGTTCTCATCCATTTATAGATGTATTTTCCATGATAAACCATCCAGCTATGGGGGTACCCCCACGACTATGGAAACCCAGCTGCTGGGTGAAAAAAAAAAACGCATCCAGCACCTGGATATTGGGTTCATGTTAGGGTGTAGGGGATTCAACACAACATTTTAAAGTTGATTATGGATATACATGTTGTATTGATTTGTATTGTAATATATATATATGTATATCAACCATGATACCATATATTATATATATACAAAATTATTACATATATATATATATACATATCCGTTGGATGTGCTTCTCATGAACAGTCACAGTCACAATCCTGCTTGTCATGTTCAATATCGCTCCCCCAGATCCATTTGGAGTTGGCGTTGCTTTTAAAGACAAATTTCTTCATCATTGACAATCAAACAGCAGAATGCGAGGGATGATACCTTAACAGTATTAATGTTGGTAAAACAATGCCAGAAACCACCCATGTGGGATTGGTTTGTACAAAATGGTGAGGACTGGGGGATGGTTTATATTACAGTATCTTCTACTGTACATGAATTTGATCATCATCACGTGATATATCCCATGATCACATATCTAATTTTAAGTAATCAAGATTATTTCTATATTACCATCTGGTTATTTGTTACATAGCCATGGAAAATCACAATTTTTAATAGGTAAACCATCTATAAGTGGGGTCTATACCATGGCTATGTTAAATAACCAGAGGGTATATTGATGGGATCAATGGGATTACTGGTATTATCTACTGAGGACTTGCCGCCTTTAAAAATCAACTCTTGGATCATCCAATGCCATCAATATTTGGCATGACATTAGCTGAAAAGATAAGATCTTTGGGGATATTCATTAGATTTGGTTGGTGGTTTGAACATGTTTTTAAACATCAAAAATTGATGTTCCACTAAGAAAACTGCTTCGTGGGTGGTTTCAGGATGGTTTCAACTTTCAAGTATTGTGGTTCTGTTGATTTTCCTCCAAACAATCAGACTGGGATGATGATTCCAACACCCATATGCTCCATGGTGCTGGTATATTTACCTACAAAACTGGGTGATTTTGTTTGGGCACATGTTGGTAAATATATGATAATATATGTAAATATACCATACATGGAGCATATGGGACATATTACAACATATTCCAAGTTAAAAACTGCGATTTTGGGGTCATGATTCCGGGGTGCCTACTATTGGACCTCCTCTTCAGGTCCATCATCAACAATCCGCTCTCCGGATTCCAACCACTGGCCTCAGGTGGCTTGGGTGTTGGGTGCCTTAAAATTCTCCACTCAGGTGTTGCCCCCCTGGTTTTTCATAGGGTTTTCATAGGTTTTTCATAGGTTCATAGTGGTGAATACTGGTTCATACTGGTTCATACTGGGTTGGTTTTGCGGTTCATCCGCCCGGAAATATCAGACTTGGGGGCTACTGGGAGTAGAATTCCGGACATCCAGCCAGGGAGAAAAAGCGCGCGGGTGATTGATGCGAAGGAATTGCGATGGAAAATATTCAGTGGCAATGCCAAATCGACAACGAATCGAATCCCAGACCTTCCAAATCCATCCGTCTGGGGGGTATGTCAGGGATGGACTTTTCTTCGTGCAAGGATGATAGGATGATGGTTCATGATGAGGAGGAGGAGGAGGATGACGACGAGGATGCTGATGATGTTTGTAACGACTACCCTCTGGTAAACTAACATAACTATGGAAAATCACCATTTTCAATGGGAAAATCCACTATAAATGGTCATTTTCAATAGCTATGTTAAATTACCAGAGGGTAGTATGGTTGTGTTGGACTGTTTTACTCCAACAATCTCAAAGGGCCACCGTGGGACCCACCACTGATGCAAGCTTTGCAGACTGGTCACACCAAGGGTTTGCTTGACCCTTACATTTGGATGATTAAAGCCAAGATTTGAGGGTGAAGTTTTTCAGACTTGGAGGTTTAATTCTGGCATCGTTCAGATGCCAGGATTTCCACTGTTTTCTATGTAGATTCATGGTGATCCACAACAGCAAAAACCATCCCCAATCTGTGGTTCTGTGGTTTATTGTATGCTTATGGGATGTTTTGGTATCCCGGATTCCCAATCAAATCATCCCAAGTATCATCCCTATGTCAAATGAAAGTATGGCTGTCAGATCATTTGGGGTTGAGTACCTTCTGCTAATCTATATAACATAGCTATAGCAGCTATGGACAATTACAACTTATATATATATATATTATAATATATATATATATAATATAATATATATATATATATATATATAATATATATAATATATATAATACACACACATAATACATATACAACATATATACATATATACATATAACACACATATATAATAATATATAATGATAATAATAATAATAATTAATAATAATAATAATAATATATATATATATATTAATATTATAATATACTTATGTATATCATGGAGCTAGTCCAAGAATGGGCTTTACATAAAAACAATGATGATACCCCTCTTGTAATTTCGCAGTTAGCTATGAAAATCACCATTTTGAAGAGGTAAACCATGATTGAATCAATGGGAATTTCCGGTGTTGAAATCATGGGTGTTTGTTCATCTTTGAATCACCATTAAATCACCATTAAATCACCATTAAATCATATTAAATCCCATTAAAATACCATTAAATCACCATTAAATCACCATTAAATCCCATTAAATCACCATTGAAATCCAATAAATCACCATTAACGGAAAATTAAAATTACCAATATCATGGGTCGGTATCAACTCCCCACACCCACCCCACCCTGCGCCAGGCAGCCGCAGCACAACGCTGTGGGGCTCCGGGACGTATTTTGCCCCTTGGCGCATGGGGGGACCTCGGCGACCACAAAAAGCTGCAGAACAAGCATTGAAACCTCGATTTTTATGGTTTTTTTATTGGGGATGTTTTGTTCAAAATCTCAGAAAATATGGAGACTATATGGAGAATATATGGATGATGATATCACTCGTATTACTATGTTTGGGTGGTTTACAATGGCTTTGACTGGAACTTGAGTAGCTGGTATGCATGAATGTCTTTCTTAAGATGGCAGTAACTGGGAGAGATTCAACACCATTTTCAGACACACCCAAAGTTTCACATATTTTCATATGGTTCATTATACTGTATATCCAATTGTCCTTGGCCCTATGAATATATATATATATCGCTATTGATATTCCATTAAATCCCCTATTCTTATCTCAGACACATCGGGAACCGCTGAAAGTCGGTGCTTGAGGCCCGAGATGCCAAGTACGTGGCGGACGGCGGCTTTTGTGGCACACCAGATATGAACGGCAGTCGCAGGAGCGAAAGGCCGAGTGGTTTGTACTCCAATCCCCAACTCCCTAGATTTGATACTTCAGAAATGTTGAGAACCTCATTTTCCCCATTGAAATGGCTAGGGGATCCCGAATTTTTGGAGCCACAATCCCGAATATTAGAGAGCTCGCTATGTGGGGTTTGAAAATGCAGGTTCCAGGAAGTCTAATCATGGGACTGCAGATGTTTCAGCCAGTCCCACTGGCTGATTGGTGGAGGTGCGAACCTGAAAATTAAACAGGTAGATGAAGATACCCTCTGGTAAACTAACATAGCTATGGAAAATGGCCCATTTATAGTGGATTTACCCATAAAAAATGGTGATTTTCCATAGTTATGTTAGTTTACCAGAGGGTAAATTGAACGCCCCTCCATTTTGTCCCAAGATGAAATCATCGGTGCGCTTGCGAGATGTTGCGAGTTGCGGGTGAGGCCAGGCTATATTTAATTTGGCTTTGATCAGATAGGAGGTTTTTTGTAACCCCCAAAAAACGGAAAAGGATGCAGAAAAGGTTGAAGTTACCACAATTTAAGGGAACTGGTGTTTTTCTATATCTTCTTGGGGGTGACTAGTTGCCCGAAAACGTCCATTCAGAAGTGCATTCAAAAAAATGGTAAATCAAGATAGACTCGGACCCCTGAGATTTTGTTTCCCACTTCGAAAGCTATATCTGGTTGGCGGTTTGGAACATGACTGGATTATATATATTGGGCATAATTCATCATCCCAAGTGACGTTCACTCACTCACTCCATGAGACCATGATTTTTCAGAGGGGTAGGTCAACCAGGTCAACCATGCAGATATGAGATGGTTGGTGCGACTTGCAGGATGTTGATGTGCTTGCTGATCATGGGAATGCCATGCCTGGGGGATCCCAGTCACAAGGCCAGGGCAGGTGTGCCTGCAGTGCCTGCTGATCATCAAAGATGTGGATGAATATGATGATATATACCATCAACCAACCATACTTGGGGAGATTTTTGTTGGGATACTTTCTGGATTTGTATGAACTACGGTATTTTTTCGGATAGTCGACCAGATGAATGAATGTGAAGGCACATCCGAGAGGGTTTGCCCAAGACTGTTTGGCACTTGAACCAGGACATCGAAACAATGGGAACCTGATCTTCTCAAGAGGTTTGTATAATTTGTTTTTTCCTTATTTTTTTCAGACAAACCCTGAGTATCCCCGAGTTGGTTATACATCCTGTACTGAGGGGCAACGATGCTGCGGGGAGCCTACGGGTATGGCACCTGCTTTTCTAAGTTAATTTCACATCCGTTTTCACAAACCATACCTATGGCACGAAAAAAAACATGTCCAGTCATATATCCCATGAATTTCCATGATGTATATAATCACAAATGCAATCACTAAATCCCATAAAAAATCTCCCATTACATATCCTATGATATCCTATGATATATCCATTGAACATCCCATAATATATCATCCCGTTCTAGTGGGTAAATTTAATGACGACCCTGGGCTGTTCTCCCGAAGCCTGGAATGCATGATGATGGGCCTTTCGGGGTACTCATCCCACTAACAGGGAACAAGAACAGCCTTATTTCAGGTTAGTGAATTATTCTTATTCATCCCTTAAAATTAGCATTATATACGTATATAATCGTATATAATTAAATATATATATATATATAAACATATAAGTTTAGTGAGATTTATTATCATTTACCTATATTTACCCAGATTAGACATACCATGACTGACAGATGGGAGTTTCCTAAAATAAAGCTACCCCAATAGCTGGATGGTGTATAATATTTTATAATGGAAAAATCGACTATTTAAGTGGATGATTTGGGGGTACCCCCATTTTAGGAAACTACCCTCTGGTAAACTAACATAGCTATTGAAAATGGCCATAGAAATAGTTGATTTACCCATTGAACATGGTGATTTTCCAGTTCGCTATGTTAGTCATTACCAGAGGGTACCATATAATATAGCCCATGACATCACTCGGTGTCAAAACCACTTGTTCAGGGCGTCCTTCCTTTCCGCCACAAGCCTCCGCGGGGGGACCTGGGAGTAGCCGCTTGCGGGTGTCATCGTAGCCATGGCTGGCAATGGAAATCCCCGATCCATGGACGTTTCAATGGGAAATTCATAGGAAAACATGGGAAAATATGGAACACTCCATTATAACTGGAGGTTTATAGCTGGAAGTTATCTATACATCTGAAATTTTCCAGGTGCCATGTTTGACTGCCAGAAGGTAGTTATCTGGCTTTTATCTGATGCCTTGTGCGAGCCACCATCCCAAGCCTCACAAACCTATGGAAATTTCCCACATTTCCAGGGGATACAACTAGCATCAACGGCATCCATCTTTTGGAGACACGGAGAAATTCTATGGAGATACGACTAAACGGATGGATATTTTATGGAGGTATAATTGGGCAAGAGAACGGGCTTCAGCGGGGATAGATCGGATATAGTTGGAGAATATTGGAGATATACTCAACAAGATATTCTGGGTTTGTATGATAATGATTGATCATTGGGGATACCTCAATGGCTTAATCTGGTTGGTGGTTTGGAAGATTTTTTATTTTCCATAATATATGGGATAATCCTTTCCATTGACTCATATTTTTCAGAGGGGTTGAAACCACCAACCAGTAATGATTTAATCAATTTTAAGGCAAAACTGATGATGGTGATGAGGAGCACATTTTCGTCAGACGGCTTCGGATTGGTTGAATCCTTCCCTCACTGAAAAATCAAGGGAATTGGGGACCAATGGTTGCCAATGGCCCCCGAGTTCATGGTTTTCCTGGCGACTTTCCAGTTTAATATAGTTGAATGCCTCCAGTGAGTGGAGTTGTCTTGTTTACAAGTGTTGGGGCCGAGTTTGTGCCGAGTTTGTCAGTGTTCTGTCCCTGCAGGGGACATATATTTGATCCATACAGTGATCCCAATTGACCGATATTGACCGAATGCGAGTGATCTGAGGCATCGATATCACAGCTCAGTGGATTGTTTGGCAAGTCCAGAGGTTATGGTGGCAGCTTGGCTTGAGCTGCTGGGAGCATACCCCTGGAACCATTTGAAGAGGGTTTATATAGGGATACCGCGAACGTTGCAGGGGTTGGAGGGACTTCGTGTATGCTCCAAAGGTATGTTCAAATCTATGAAGATATACTGGTTGGTGGTTTGGAACATTTTTTATTTTTCCATATATTGGGAATAATCATCCCAACTGACTTTCATATTTTTCAGAGGGGTAGGGTTGAAACCACCAATCAGTATACGAGTGTTTTCCGTTCATGCCCCAACTCTATCTCTAGTGACCTCAGCCGACCTTGAGGACATCCACCGTCATTCTTGTACGTGAAAAACAAGTTATGGTTTCGGATCAATTTTAATCAATGTGGGGTGGGTCAAAGATCTGAATCAAGCGTGTGTGTACCGAATTTAAACATGTACCTCTGACTGGTTTTGTTTCCAATTGAAGGGAGATCCACCGTTTTTTTCTTGGGTGCGATTCTTTGGTCCCCAATTTTTGCTGTCATAGATGTGCAAAACGTACTTGCTAGATCATGCTAGGGGTGGGGTCAAAACCTGTGATATACCTGTGATATTGTTTGTAAAGCAACATTATCTATAAATCCCAGCTGTATGTTAATTATGTATAATTATGTATGCGAATTTTTACACATATTCATTAATCAGTCTATTTATTTATTGGAGTGTAGTATCTGTAGTGCCTCCAAAGCCTTAGATGCTCCCCTGAGCCAGAAAAACACATGTATGTACATTATACACATACATATTATACATACATGCCATGGTCAAACCATTTATAATGGCCAATGCAAGGATTCCGTAATCATGGCAGGAAGCATACTATCCATGGGCTCCCATAGCCCCGGTGGACGAAGCATTGCTACGGATACATACGGAAAAACATTTTGTAAATCAATGGTAACTCAAAATAACAAAATGGTAGATCTACATGTCAAAGAGGTGGATCATCTATGGCTTTCCATGGCTTTCCATGGCGGCCCCTCTTAAAAAATTACAACAAGGGTCAACGCCTCGCCTGAGATCCAGCAATCTGGTGCAGCCATGCCTGCTTATGCTGGGACGCTCAATTGGATGATGGGAAAAACCCCAAAAATACATTGTAAAAAGCCACAAGGTGGTGCCCCATAGCCAGCTAAGTTGACTTATATCTTCGTGAATTCTATGGTTTATGGTAGATATAACTATAGTTAATGGGGTTTATAAACAACCTTATATATAATTGGGGGGCACCATCCTGCATGGGGTGCCAGGGTTTTTCCTGAAACAATCCAATGATTCAAGCCTTGTTACAATAATGTAGGAATTATAGAATATGTTGAGTTCCGTATTGACACCTCTATGATCTTACATTGGAACTGCTATTAAAAAAAAGGTCACCATGGCCAAATCAAGCGCCTGAGATGTTCACCGGAGTTTATATTACGAAGTTAACTAACTATTGCCGTTGCCCATGTTTCTTCATCCTGAATATACATATATATATATAATATATATATATATATATATATTAATAAATAAACAAATAAATAAATAAATAAAGGATAAGTGAATATTTGTTGTTTCTTCAAATTTCCATATTTCTGAGAATTGGATGATGGGAAATTTTGACAGGACACCCCGGTATTTGAGGATACAACAGGCATTTCCTGTCTGATTTCCTGTAGATGTTTCCTTCAATCCATAGTCCCCCAGCCCCCCCAGGTCATCACCTTTGCCTGATCCGGGCAAGTGTTGTCTTTCCGTCCAAGTCGCGCGGTGTGCGTTCCGTTGCTGACCTGAGATGAGGACATGGGTGTGTCCCACGCGGGGAAGTGCTGAAGCAATCTATCCAATCGAAAAGCCACGATTTTGATCATGTTTGATAAACATCTTGGCTTCTATAACTGACCACTTTAGGGGCATTTTAGAACCTGAAATTGTTGGGTTTGAACAGTAATCAGTGGGCATCGAACAGAACTATTAGATATTTTGGTTCCTGCATCTTCCTACAACCGGACTTTGCCCAGAAAGCAATGGATTATATCTATTATATATATACATATATATATATACATATATATATATGTACATATATATATACATATATATATATGCAGTATATATATATGCAGTATATATGTATATATATATATATAATGGTTGTAACGTGGGTCCCAGGTCCCAGGTTTGAAACATCCCTATTTTAAACAATGCACAGTTTCATAAACGGTTTACGGCATCTCAGGATCACATCGTTTCGAAGTCAGAGAGTCTGGATTTGATGTGGGTAAAACAATGCCATAAACTACCCATGACTGGGAATGGTAAATATACTATATACCACCTATAAAAATGGTGATTTGGGGATGGTTTATGATTTTTTCACCCACATTATATTCCATATACTCTCAATCTTGTTGCTAAGGATACTAAGGATGCAGCTTTATCCAGCACAAGCTGTTGAAAACTGTCGGACTGAGCACCCTGTGGGTTACCTTGCCCTGCCATTGTGGCATATTGTGGCCAACCCGCGCCGCGGCGGACTGCCAATTCACTGCATGTTTGAAGCAACGGGCATCCAGTACCGTTGCTTCCACTACAGGGCACTCCATCGGTCTTTTGATGTCTGGGATGCCAAAAAGGGCTAGGGCCTGATCTGACTCAAGCTACAACTAAATCCCAATGCTTGCAGCGGGTAAATCATGGTGAATCCACAATAAAACTACCATGTACTAACCACCTTAAACATCCTTAAACCGATGAACATGTTCCCTACATCAAAAACGGACAGAAATAGATACCACGAACTCCACTGGTTAATCAGCATGCTCCATCAAGATTGCAATTTATATCGGCTGCGCACCCAGATAAGTGTTCAAGGAAACCATCATGTGCTTTTACTAAGAAAAAGGGGTTTCGTTTTATGGTTCTTTACTGTCCATCAACATTCTGGTCATCCCATGTCATCCCCAAAAAGATGCAGAAAAGTAAATCACCATTGAAATAAGGAAGACATGGGAAGATTCACTTTTCTCGCTGGTTACCCCATTAAACCCCCTAAAAATTGTATTTTCCCTGTCACCATTAAACCCCCTTAGTAAGTTATTTCCAGACATGAGTTATTTGTTCATGGTTGGTATAGAGTCTTCATCAACTGGCAGCCAGACGTGTCACCTAGCGGACCTAGCGCCACATACGACCGAGACGGGCCTTGTGGAGAAAATGCAAGCTGTCTGAAAATGGGGGGATACCGGGTTTTGAATCATCCAATTTACGTGTAACTATTGTAATGTACCAGATGTTTTTTCAAACTCATAATTACTCTAATGAACCAGTATGATTATTGTAATTCTGGTACAGTTTTGACATTATAATATGAACAATTACTCATACAATGATCCAAGTTCGGGAATGTCAATTGTTTGGGGGAATATTCAAACATGAATAGGAACCGAAGATTAAAGTCCTATGTTTGAAGGTGAACAGGGATCCATTGTATCACTGTACCTGAAAATGGAAAAAGGATAATTTACTCCAATGTATGGTAACTCTAGTAACTCTAGTAGGGAAAACGATGATTGACCAGATTTAGGGGTACCCTACTGTGGACAAATTAATTATTGATTTGAGTGGCTCAAAACAAAAGCATTACTAGGCCCATATAGACCTGATTGTGTTTCTAGTATGAAGCCCGTCTAAAGTTGGTCAATGAATTTGAGCCATGGCTTTCTGTCGATGACCAGGTTCTAGGTTCCACAATGAACTGCATTTCAGGGTGAAAAAATGATGCTTAAGCAACCACCTTTGGGTGCCAATGCAGATATGACACTCAGCTGCTATTGTCTTCGAGATTTGGATTTGGCGATCACGAGCGCGTAAGATGAACATCTGGAGCCCCAATCCAAACCCATATGCTCCATGTATGGTATATTTACCTACAAAACTGGGTGATTTTTGGGGCAAATATACCATACATGGAGCATATGGGAAATACGCAAGATACGCAAGTCAAACTTTTTGACGTGTGACAAGCGAACAGCGTCCGTTTAAGACGAAGCGTCCGAAACCACTTCGCGGATTTGCACAGGGCTCGTTCTCCGTGGCGCAACGATCGGCGTGAGCGAAACAACACAATTTCTGGTGGAAACTCCCCATGAAGATGAATTGGACATCCTTGGATTGCTGGGCATTGTCACATGAAGTCATTTCGTAGCATCATTTTTGCATCATAGCTGCCCACCATTGTGGGAATCCATCCTTGTGCTTCCAGGGTCCCAGTCTGCTGCGATCAGACTCAAGATCCTGTTGCCACCGGTGACCTTTCATAAACATCTACAAACTCCCATAACAATCCATGACTACCAAAAAAGCCACTCATTGCGTTAAAAGCGCTCGCTTGTGATTTCGCGTTTTGCCTCGCGATCTGCTGTGCCTGCAGTGCAATTTTGGTGAATCCCTGGTGACTAGCCCATGACTATGACAACCCATGGACCATGACGAACCATAACAACCCACGTTCACCTATGACCATTCATGCTCACCCATGACCCAGGACAACCCAGGACCACCCATGACAATCCATAACATATTTTTCGCAAATCATGACCACTTACCACTCATTCACACCCATTCGCCACCCATTTGCCACACATTCACCACCCACTCACCACCCATTCACCATCCATTCACCACCTACTCACCACCCACTCACCGCGCCCATCATACTCATGGCCCGCCACCTGCCCACGTACCCACAGACCCTCGCACCCACGTACCCACGTACCCACCTACCCACCTAACCATGTATGGAACTCACCAACCCACCAACCCAATATTCATTTAGCCACCTAGCCACCGAACCATTTTTATAGCCACCTCCATTCCTGCCATTCCCATCCTGCCCATTTACCAACCTATCCCCTTGCCTACTTTCCTAGCTACCTAGCGACCATGACCCAACACTTAAGAGCACACAGATGGACAACCCAACACAGCGCACCCAGCCCAGAGCACCGAGCCAGCACCCAACACGCAACACCCAGCAGCCACCAGCCAGCAACCAGCATCCAGCATCACCCAATATCACCCAGCACCACCCATCACCACTCATGACCAGCTGTGACCACCCAGCACGGCTAGCACCATCAGCGCCACCAGCAAACACCATGGACTAGCACCACAAGTGCCACCACCAGCGGCACCACCAGCACCATGAGCAACAAAACCGACGCCACCAATTGCATCCAATCCAATTGCTACGTTTACTTCTGCGTTACGTTTGCTACTCCAGCCAGTAGATGTTCTCTTGCTGCTATCATGATGTTATATGAGGTTGGCATATAATTTATGTTTTTAGATTAATACTATTCAATATTAATATGTTTACATTTGCCCATGTGCAGATACTTTAATGAACATAATGTTGGTATATTGTTTGTTATCATGTTTTGCTTTCACTCACATGACGCATTTATATGTTCATCGCATTTGATAATCATTTCCTTCGTGTTTTTCACATCCGTTCACGTTGTTTCGATTCTCTTGGCACAGGCATTTGTCCCGTTTTTGCCGTTTTGGCCACGGATTGTCAGCTCCAGATAGTGCCAGCCGTTTGCATCGGCAGTTGCAAACACGAAGGCGTTGAACCGTTGAAACACCAAAAAACATTTCACACCGGACAAATCATGCGCCTACGCTTTCTTGGAACATCGAGTGTGTTCGTCAATACTTCTGCTTCGGGGCCCAAGCCTCACCGCAAAGCAGCGAGGGGAAAAAACAGAACAACGGTTGGATTGCTTTACTTCAAATGCCACCGCGACCAAATCTTGCCATAGTTTCCAGCATTTCATCTGGAACTATACGTGGCATATATTTTCCGACATTGTATTTTAGCATTCTACCTGGCATGTATTCTGGCCTTCTATCTGCCATTCATTTTGGCATTTATTTTGGCATTCATTCTGGTCGTTTTTTCCCATTCTCTCTGACCTCCTATTGTGGCATTCTTTTGGCCTTCTAATCCGACATTTTCCCCGAAATGGGGATTGCCGGACCTCAACCGCGATACTCGCAGTTGAGGTCCGGCAGTGCCCATTGAGATCTGGATCTCGCGGTTGAGGTCCGGCAGTGCCTACTGAGATTTGGGCCTCGCAGGTGAGGTCCTGCAGTGCCTACTGAGATCAGGAGCTTGCGGTTGGGGTCCGGCAGTGCCCAGTCAGATCTAGAGTTCGCGGTTGGGGTTCGGCAAATCATATAAAATGTGGAAACCCTCATCTGGCTGGTGGGGAAGGACAATATAGGAAAATGTCGCTGAGGTCCATGCAACGTCCGACCTGCGAGGCTAGTTTCACGTATTATCGCAATGCCTCAGTTGCAATGCCATGCTCGCGTTGGGGGCGAACCCTCCGCGGCCTAGCCTAACGCGTTCTTATAGGAGAGGCTATGGAAATTTTTAAATCTACGTGCAAACACAGTATGTTCCTTTGACATTTTTTTGTTCTGACTGATTTCACGAAAGGTAGCTCCAGAGGGGCTACCTTGAGTTTTACTTTACGAAGTAAAGGGGAGGGCGGCCAGCCCCGTTACCTGATTCTTCAGGAGATTGCTAGTCATTTTAGTACCCCCCCCC
>Ga0126342_10004085_pt1 | contig 24634 bp, 15 predicted proteins | sample Cyp1metagenome_FD_92528 | JGI IMG/M metagenome (GOLD analysis project Ga0126342, IMG submission 92528) | Coral microbial communities from Lord Howe Island, Old Settlement Bay, Australia - Cyphastrea 1 metagenome | ecosystem: Host-associated > Invertebrates > Cnidaria > Coral ...
ATAGATAGATATAGATAGATATAGATAGATATAGATAGATATAGATAGATATAGATAGATATAGATAGATAGAGATAGATAGAGATAGATAGAGATAGATAGAGATAGATAGAGATAGATAGATTTAGATAAAGATAGATAGAGATAGATAGAGATATATAGATAGAGATAGATAGAGATAGATAGAGATAGATAGAGATAGATAGAGAGAGAGATAGATAGATAGAGATAGAGATAGAGATAGAGATAGAGATAGAGATAGAGATAGAGATAGAGATAGAGATAGAGATAGATCGATCGATGGATCGATCAATATATAGATAAATAGATAGATAGATGGAGAGATATAGACAGATAGATCGATGGATCGATCGATCGATACATAGATAGATCGATAGATAAATAGATAGATACATAGATTCAGTTTTGGCATATTGCAACTAAATGTAGCGGAGCAGCCGACAAAGTCTCCAGAAAGTAACAATCCCTTTCAGAAGAACAGCACTCAGCGCTATTGGAGAAGGTTGATGCAAACTTGCTTTTCCCGCAATCCGGACATTCCATTTTGGATCCTTTTGAATAAATCCGACAACATCTGTTTGTCCGTGCCCCGCAATTTACCCGTTGATCTTCATTGTTCCTGCAAAACAATGGCTAGGGCTTATACAGTTTTAATCAGTTAAAATCCGTTATAATCAGTTAAAATCCGTTATAATCAGTTATAATCAGTTGTAATCAGTAATAATAAGTTATAATCAGTAAACATCCGATATAATGGGTTATAATCAAGTTATACATATATATATCCCATTTTCAGACACAGCAATCTATTATAGCAACTTGGTCAAGTACCCATGATATCACCACCGATTTTTCCTGCTGCGGGGCCTGATATGGCACTGGCGGCTTGGGTGGAGGAATCACCACCTCAACAATTTATCTGCTGCGGAAAACCACACAAACACACATGATTCTTTCTAAAAAGGTTCTTAAAAAAAAAGAAAAACATAAATCATCATAAATCATCATTCTCATGAATTGTGTTCATAATATGTGTTTGTCATTTTCATACATCACCTACACATGACTGCAGACCATGATGCCATGTTCCAAATAGATACTGAGAAATTGCCATTGAAACTTGTACACTTGTATTGGTAAACCCCGGCTATTTACAAAATCATTTGGCAAGTTGCAAGCTTGAATCGAGGTAATGACTGGAAAGAGCATCACGATATGGCCAAGGCGCGTTTTGACGCTGTAGGATGTGTTCAACCCTGAAACAATTATAAGACAGGGCATTTCAATGCCTTTGGTATTTTTTATGGCTAATTAGAGCGCCTAAAAAGGCGGGAACGTAGCGGTAATATGTAAAAGCAGCTAGAACTTTTGCTCAAGTCACCATCCCTACGAAATGGGGGATATACCCAAGCTCCATGGCACATGGCAATATTTTCCCCTCTATCTGGGGAGCTCATTCCCCCATGTTGGTGGAGCAAAGCCAGATCAACCAAACTATCAAACAACCCGCTCTTCATTGACCAATTGACCAATTTCTTGGATGCTGAAATACCAATTCTAAGTTGCCTCAAGTTCCCAGCAAACCCCACCCCCCTTGCTTCGAAACACCTGCATTGGAGGTGAGTACTCCGTCCAGCAGGACCAGCGCTGACCGTCAGAGACGCGCAGCCGGAAGGTGTACACCGTGCCGTGGATCAGCCTGGAAAATCTGTGGTGGAAGTGGTGGGATTAGTCCAATATAGATGCTGTCTCATACTTAGCAAACTTGGTGAACCTAACAATATGAATTTAAAAGTGTTTTTTGTTTTTACATGTTTTTACCAACTTAAAAATTACAGTCTTCGAGCAATCCCCACCCTGAAACACTATTCTGACATAGTTTCTGACATACCACCTGGAAGCATATATGGAATTATTCGGGCATTCTTTCTGGCATACACTTTGACATTCTATCTGGCATTCTATCTGGCATCTGTTCTGACGTGCTTTCTGGCATATATTCTGACATTCTTTCTGGCATTCTATCTGACATTCTCTATGGCGCCTGGCTGAGGTCCGACAGTGCCCAATGACATCTGGATCTAGCTGTTGAGGGAACTAGGGGGAAAACAAAAGCAACTAATTATATTATATACCCTCTGGTCAACTAACATAGCAATGGAAAATCACAATTTTTAATAGGTAAACCATCTATAAATGGGCTATTTTCCATGCTTATGTTAAATAGCCAGAGGGTGTATATATATATATAGACATATTTGGAAAATGACCATCAATTTTGCGGGATTGACCCAACGCCATAAACGTCCTTTCTGGTGAAATTGGGATTGATTCAATGATGGCTACGTTGGGCTTACATGGGCCTACCAATTCTTCATTGTCCTGATGCGGTCATGAACAGCCTCTGGAACATGTCAGAAAACTCACAGACACACACATATCATATGTGATATTTTTTTTTGTCTAGGTGCCCTTTGATCACATGATCTGACCAGTGCCACACTTTCTTGATGGCATCATAGATCTTTTATCTTTTCTACTGTTCTTGCAACAGGTTCAAATGTACTCTGAAATCATCTAGATCGACAAGCTGGCTACATCCGCATCATGACTCGTCACAGCATACTTGGATGTTCCCTACACTTAGTTAAGTGCTTGGCAGATCTTAGTAGCAATTCGTAGGAATACACTTCTGTTGCCAACCATTTGAGGCTACCCTGAAGGGGAACCTCCAAGTAAGCACCCCACATCCCGGCAACCGTCTCAACTTTTCATTGGCCAAGTGACTCTTCTCCATCTACATTGAGCTCCTAAGGAGAACATGGAGCAATGGCTGGCTATCACAAACGGAAAAGAATCAGGTTTTGCATATCAATTACACACGTCTAAAATAACAGCTGTCCTTTTTCTTAGGACACTTCTCCATGACTCATTGACGAAGTTCTGGACCGTGAATCATCATCCTCCATGCTACAAAGCCCAATGCTGAGAGCTAGACCTGCATAGTAATTAATGGTAGACCTCCTACTCAACATCAGATAAACAACAATTACCCAACAGTTATCCATAGTAATTGGTATAATATCCATCCGTAGTAACTGCTTGATACGCTTACCAATTACCAACATTTCGCCGAAACATCTCCCATCACCAAGCCGTGCTTGGTCCGGGAATGTTGGGATAATCCAGCCACTAGCCTCTTGCAATCCACCGTTGATATCGTTTTTCCAGCAATCACATAGATCATTTATGATCATTTGCAGTCATTTAAGATCATTTTTCCAACATATTAGAAGCTCCGAATTTCGTTTGGACATGCCCCTAGCCACGTTTGACACCCGAGGGCTTTTTTCCAGCCGCCCAGCAGTCCTTGCAGCAGAAAACGTCCCGGCAGCTGCAAGGGGTTTTGGCCTGTGGCTTGGAGATAGATTTGTTGAAATTGAGCAAGACCTGGCCAAAAAAAAATCTGGTAATGGTACCTCCAAATAAATTGGTACCTGAAATATGGCCATTGGGTATTCTACCACATATGGTAGCCTCACAAGAAACCACCATCTGAGTGGTTTTTGGGCCACAGCCTATATCTGGTTGGTGGTATACCTACCCCTCTCAAAAATATGAAAGTCAGTTGGGATGATTCTTCCCAATATATGGAAAAATAAAAAATGTTCCAAACCATCAACCAGTATATAATTCGAGTTGGGCAATTGGCAATTCATGTTTCACCCTCTTCAACCCACAGGTCGTCCAGATTCTGAGCCATCTGTGTGCGCCTCGGTCCAATGAGTTTCATTTATATCATCCTCATGTCCGAAGCAAAGGTGCTAACATAACACCCACTATAGACACCGATCATGACCAACTGCTGGCAAACTATATCAAGCAGTTGGTTATGTCATATTATATTCCCTATGGCCCTATGGCTACTCTATGGTTAATTGTTGATCCCTAACTATTGGGTGTATATTCCCTCAACTGCTGGTTGAAGAGATCCCTTGTAGATCCCGGTGCGTCGCCCTTCCACACGGCCTGTCTGATGGCTTCCCACGGGTTTGCCTCTTCACGAATCCTCGGAGGCCAAGAAACTGGGCCGTTGAACGATGGCCACGTCATGTGCCAAATCAAAATCTTGTACCCTCCAAAACATAGCGGGCTTCAACATTTTCCCTGCAACCAAGTCTCGGAATGTATTTTCAACACTAAGCAAGGACATTGAACATTATTTCACCAGCAAGGACGGGTGTATCAGCACTCAACAAACGTGAACGAGATAGAGGGCTTTGCACAGCCCCATCATCTTCGCAGTCGTAGGACAAACGTATCGACGTATCTGAAATACTCAGAATGCCAAACAGAGCCCCTAATTGCAGCATGGCCAAAACCTAGAGTCTCTTAGAGTACATTCAATATGCGTGCAAGATACATCTAAAATCCAATGTTTGTTGTGTATTACTTGCTCAGTGAATACTCCCACATCAATAATAGAAAAACACCAGTCATAATCAAGACTAATTCTACAATCTATAACCGATAGTCAATACTTCCACATCATTAAAATACTTCTTGTTCTCGTCAAACTTTTCACCCAGCCGTACGCCCAAGAGTCTGTTGTTCGAGTTGCGCCCAATGTGGGGCTCTCAACCTCTGCAGCGCAGCATCCAGCGGCTTCAACACTACACCGTATAGCCACTGCAAAAAGCGGTGATGGTATGCCCCATGTCTCCTGATTCTTCAGCTGTTGAATTCCCATGGATTGCAATTTATGCAACAAATGCCAAATCTATTAAATCTATTCAATTCTATTCACATCTCACACTTCTTGGCAATCTTCCATAATCTTCTCATGCACATCACGTCAAATCTACCGACTGGACTCCAAGAAACGCCGCAGTGTCGAGGGGATTTGCGTGTCCAATCTCATCGATGGCGACCTCAGCGTAATGCATGGAGATTTGACGACACCATGGAGGTTTAGCCGCTCGGGATTTCCAACTCATCCCATGGCGTCGAGACGAACTGTTGGGGTAGTAGGGACTAGTCGTTGACCAAAAAAATACAAGAAACATGTCCCTAAGCCATGAGGTACTGATAGGTATACCCAAGTCAAAGCATCACCTGGCCATGGCCATTCGGTCGAGGGGCTGCTGAGAGCTTCAAGACTTCTTTCACCTGACCCCGCTGAAGACGAAAAACAGGAGCCTAGTGCATATATGTTCTACCTGTGTATATTATGGTAGATAAAGGATGAGACATGTATAATCTTTACACATGCTACATGCATGACGTGTTTTGCATGGGTACAACAATGTAGTATGCAGTATGCACTTTTTTTGTGCAACTTTTACAGAATACATCAATTTGCCAGATCTACACCAGGTAGAGCTTCCGAAAGTGTGGAAGCTCTTGGCCCCCATACTTTCGGCCAAAAGTTCAGAGACCCCCAAGCCAGCAATTCTCGAGTCATCTTTCATGTTGATTGTTTAATTCCTGGAGTCATGGTCAATCTTTAGTAGTCCACCAAACAATCCTCATTTTCTACTGCTTATTTTCCTTAGTAAAAACCTCAAGGATTCAACAATCCACGGTTGGGGATGGAGTACATCTCAAGTTTCCTAAGTGCTGGCTACTGAGACATCAGTCATTTTGCTGCTAATCTGATGTGATGTCTTTGCTTTCTGCCATCTGTATCCATCTGTCTGGACCAATCTCGACCCCATCCCCGCCTCTGCAATCCAAGCTTTGCCAAGCGGACCCAAGACAGTGCTGCTGTCTGCCTGTCGATTTGAATAGCCGGGTTTTAAATTTAGGGATGCATAAATTATCATAAATTCATAAATGGGCATGGGCGATCAAATTTAGATGCGGGGAACCTCCAGGTTTGAACAGATTGAGGGGGGGAAGTCACGCGCAAAATTAATTTTTGAGCCCTGATCGCGAGCCATACCCAGGATGGTCCCCATGATATGATTTCATATTTTTCTGCATTCCATAACATGTATATATATATATATACGTATATTATATATATATATGTATATATATATATATGTATATACATATATGTATATATAAATATATATGTGTATGTATATATATATAAGTATATATATGTATATATATAATTATGTATATATATATATATAATCGTCGTGACGTAGATAGAATATTGGATCTTCAGAAATATTCCCATTTTACTGACACTATATTCTATCTACTCCAGGATGACTTCTTGAACATACTACTGGATTACTGGATCTACCAGTTCTGTTTGGGGTCACTGAGACTCACTGGGAGGCCTTCCGTTGCAAGGGTTGGAAGCAATGCCGGCCTTGGCGTTGATCTGACACGAGAGGTTGGGAGAATGATGGAACAGTTTCTAGATCCTCTAAACCCAAACCTTACCCAAACGACATATACCCTCTGATAATAACTAACATAGCTATTGAACATAGCCCCATTGAAATATTTGATTTACCCATTAAAGATGGTGATTTTCCATAGCTATATGTTAGTTTAGCAGAGGGTAAACACGCCACCAGTTGGGTCTTGGGAGTCACAGCTAGAAACCTCCAGTCATAGGGGATTTCCCAGACAGCCATGAATCATGTTTGATTCCCGGGAGGTAGTCACAACTTCAGCTCGACAAGCCATCCTTTTCAGGTTTTCAGGCAAGGAACACCTTCTGAAATCAATCCGATTCAGAAATGAGACATTCTGGAAAGATGTAAATGGGCATGGTTTCAAGACTGCTGTGCAGTTTAAGGACCAGATAGGACCACAAATCAGCGGGTGCAAACATCCCCCGGCCATGACCTGCGGGTCATCCCAATGATATCCCCAGGTCACACCGGTCCCAACCCGATTTCGGCAAGCGACAGTAGTATGGCGACTCATCTCGCAGGATGCCTCCCTGGCAACGCATGGACTCTTTTAAACAGCAAATCATGAGGTACTCCCTTCGTCAAAATACCCCCATGGAAAACATAACTTAGTCTTGTACCATATTGGACCAATTCATTTTTGGGGTTCATATAATCTATGGGTTATTTTGGACCAATTCATTTTTTGGGTTATAATATATGGTTCATATAATGCATTGTACCATATATTTGATATTAGGGCCTAGGGACAAGGGATCTCCAGGCACTAAGTATCGTTGGTAGCCACACCACTGAGTGGGACTCTCCGGCGTACGCCGGGCGCACCCCAAGACGTCCTGGACATTTGGCAACATTCTACGTATAGACGATCCAAGTGCCGATCAAAATGGGTATATAAACGTCGCACAATTATGGGTATATTATATATATATATATATTATATTATACCCCACTCATGATGTCGTGGTCAATTTCAGCATGAAAACCAGGTTGAGCCAGGGTCCCAAGACATCAGGGACAAAATCCAACCGCCATGACGAGTACCCAAATCGTCACTCTAAAGATAGAATGGCGTTATCCAATGACATCACAAGCATTACGGGATTACCAATGGCTTGCCAATGAGCTTGTCCATTCTACCGAGGACCTATATAAATCCTGGCATTAAATCTCAGTGCGAACTTTGTCTCCTTTGGGGGTATATATATATATATATATCCAATTTTCGGATCACAATTCCATACAAATCCATACAAATCCGTATGTGTTATTGCTTACTCTCTGGTAGTCAAACAAGGCTAGCTAGACAATGCCCAAACCAAATGGAGGGAACGTCATCGAATTAAATGGTGGATTTTCCAGCAAAACACGTTTGATGACCCAATTGTCAGTCATATCATATATATATATAATGGTACTAGATATTGCAATAGACTACCCTCCAGTATATTGACATAGACTCTAGAGATTTTTCACACCATCCCAAGCTCCCGGGTTCGCGGCCTGTTTCTTGAAGCGAGCTGCGGCTTCTTCCATCAGACCTTCAAAGTCCTGGAGACCGACAAATCAACCGGTTTCTGTAGAAATTTACGCCAAATAATCATTAGAGCAGTAATAGATATTATATGATAATAGCAAAGAAGAGAATCCAATAGAATCTAATAGACTTAGATAGAATTAGACATATGTATGTATGCATATATATATACATATATATATAATGATGAATGGCTTTTTACATCTATTTACATCTATTTACATCTTTTTACAACTTTTTACATCTATTTACATCTATTTACATCTATTTGCATCTATTTACATCTTTATAGATCTTTATGGTAGATAGAGAAATACAAAATCATTGGCCATATTACAGTGGATCAAATTATTATGTATACATTGATATCTGGATAAATTGGAATAATTCACTCTATAACATGAAGGAAGGATAAATAAGGCTGTTTTGGGAGTTACCCCAATCCTAACCATCAGTCTAGTGACGTCGCAGTGAGGTCGATATAGGTTATCCAAATATATACTTGACCCTCCAAGTACCTATATAGAATAATGAAGCAATGTAGAGTAATATGCCCATTATCTTGGGACTTTCACCAATTGTTATGGATTCAATTGCCAAGTCACCAGTCTCTGTATGTGTGGTATATTGTAGTATATTGTGGTATAGATGGCAGTGGCGATGGCAATGGCAATGGCAATGCAACTTATGTATGCATATAAAGTCATGTAATCATATCTAGATGCCTTTGCAGCAGAGCCCGGCGGAGCGGCAATGTGTTCAGACACCAGCCAATAATAGAAGTGGGCCTGTATCATTTCGAGTGTGTTTGTTCATGCCTTGTTGATACACAGACCTGACTTGCTTGTTTCCAGGCCTTGGAGCTGCACAGGGCCGTGGTCGGAAGCTCTTCCAAGCACATCTGTGGCAAAACACTTTGGCTCGCCAGCCTAGGACGTAGCCAAGAACCCCATTGGTCACCCATTTTCCCATGAACTCTATTTTGCAGATGGACTTCTCAGCCATTTTTTGACAGTCAACATAAATCATGCCAATCATGCCATTTTCCGTTGTTTCATGGCTGAAATCCTGGTTTTTCATGGTGAAATCCCACTTTTTCATAGGTAAATCCCATGAGATTCCCATGACTTGGCCCGGTGAAGTCCCCCTGGGAGCCCTTACTCCACACAGTCTTGATGCAGTGCGTGCCGTCGCAGGCCGATCCTCAGGAATATGGAAACCAAGGCTTCAAAGGTACAATGTATATCTATATATATATAATATAATATATATAATAATATAACAATAATTAAAAAAATAATAATGATAGATATATATATATATATGTAATGCTGTACAAACCAAGAAACATCAGAAAGTCCCAATTTTTGGGATCCTCTGATGCAGTGACAGCCAACGTCACTGCTGAACTGCTCACATGGTGTTTTCTCTTCTTTTCTTGGCTCTATAGAAGTTTCTTTGGTGGCTCAATGGTTACCGACATTTTTGGTGAGGTCGTTGCAGGGTCTCCATAGTTACCCAAATAGCTAGCAATTGGCAGCGCATCAGCATTTTGACCAGCATCTTCTCACTTTGCTTTTGCCACCACAGCTCCCCAATCTGGGACTTGAGCAGTTGTCTTTACACTGTGGCAGGTCCAAAATAATTTTGGACAAAAGATGACAAAAGTTTGGGACGAAAGGTCGCGTGACATGCCTCAAAACTGCAGTTGACATGTTTTGATCATAAATTCAAGTATCATAACGCCCAAATATATAGATTGTTTTTTGAAAAGTGATTTATCGCTTATCTTAACCTTAGTGGGAATCCTAGGCGTTCTATCTTTTTGTGGGTTACTATATATAAGTTCTGTCAGCTTCTCCAAATCCAAATTTGAGACATCTCATGGAAAGACACTGCGGGCAACTGTGTGATGCCCATCAGGTGCTTGTGAATTTCTCAGATGTTAGCGTCCAACGCATGGAACACAAAATTGCACTTCGAAAACAGGCGAATTCGCCTTAAATTCGTCAAGCAGAGTGAAGCCATTCACTCAAATATCTCAAATTAAAAGTGATTTTGACTCATCTTTGGATTTCAGCCGACGCTCCTGCGTGTAGCCTGACGCATCAATGTGGATTCATCCCCTTCAAAACCACCGGGAGCACCATTCCACCCAAGTGACCGGTAACGCGAGTAAGTGAGTATTGATACAGTCCAAAATTCAAGATAACCTCTCAAATCTGCACACTATTAAAATCAGGCTGATGAATATATTCACCAACTACAGTTGAACAATATCCCCCTGAAGTTTGTTGGAAAAAAACATATCCTTTTGCTGTTTAAGTCCGATCTTGTTCCCGCCTCATGCTTCCCCAATCATTTTTGCCAATGTTCCTGCTTCCTTCAAAACCATTTCTTCTCATTCAATCACAGCTTATATAAATTCATCTATATATAATCAGTTCTTGTGATTTTCCAATCTTTCCTGGTTCAATTACACTTTTTACTGGCTAAATCCATCTTTTGAATGGTTAAAACGTGTTAAAACATAAAACCCAAAAAGTGTTGACTGGCTGAAACCCCCTTTTCGTGGTTCAATCCAGTCACCCCTCGCCCCTGTGGCGCCTTCCACCATGGGCCCCAGGGAGTCCAGCAGCTCACAGCGTCGCCGCAGCTGCGACAGCTGCGACAGGTGGAGCTGCGAGGTGCGAAAGTCCAGCGCATGCGGGGCCAAGGTCCAGGGGATGGTCAGAGAGGTGCCCTGTGGTGGCCATCGCCATGTGAATCACTGTGCTGGATCTGGGAATGCTGGGGTTACATGGGGTTACTTATATGTTACTTGGTAATTGACCTCTCGATTTTTGCGTTCATATTGTTAACACGGAGAGTTTACGTAAAGATCTTGCGATTTGTGAAGTGGACTTTCATATCAGAACTGAACCTAGGTCAGCAGTTGGGTGTACCTCATAGTAGATCATTTAATTTATGCGATGTTGTAGGTAGCAACTTACCATGCTTCTCTGACTCTGGGGATGTAACCAATGTGTATATACATTACCAAGCAGTTTGTTGGGATATCATAATCCCAGCGGTGTGGGAGTTTCGTGCCCACTGGAACGAGAGGGCACAAATCATTGACTGATTGGGGAACGGAGAACCCACCGGCTCATCATCATGTTCCCCATTAAAGTAGCCATCTTGCGTATCCCATTTTCAGACACGCCCGAATATCACGCAATTCACATGCAAACTGGAAATCTATTCGAACATTTCAGCGATCGAGAATTTCTGCCAACGCTGCAGAACCTCCTTGTGTGTTTCTAGCAAATAGATTCTGTCTACCATGACTTTCGCTGCTGAAACGTGGCTTGAAGAAGCAGAATTGGGCCACATCAAAAAAACTCTCATCATCTAACCATTGACCATCAGACCATCAAGCAGCTTGATGTTCACGGCCAAGCTTCATTTCTCGGCAAATTTGGATTGCCGCTCTTTGCGAAATTTGTCCAGTACGTTGCAACCGTTTCAGCTAGTGGCCACTCGTCCTTTGCAGCAATGCTTGCGGAGAGTTTGGGGAATCACGGCATCATTTGAAATGATTTATCAGACAAGAATCTATGTATATATATATAAATACATAATTGTATGTGTATTTAATATACTGTACTTCCTTTCTTCATAGTTGGGAGCGGTGAATTGAATCAATTGAGCCATATTATATTTTCCATCAAAGATTAATAAAGAATAGGCCGTATGACAAAGAATCTGTCAATATCTTTGATATTCCGGTTGTTCTAGCAAGATTTCCCGATTGATTCATCTCTTGAAAGTCTTGGTTGTTTAGAATACTTCATGCTTCAATCCAAAGGAAATCATGTAAGCATCGTTTTTTGATGTTTTGAGCACAAAAAATTGGAGTTTCCTGCATTTTCCACCATCCAATTCTGAGAGTACTCTACATACTCAAAGATGTATGGAAATATATCTCTGCATCCACATCCAAGATATACACAGCACAGTCGAACATCTATGTAAAACCAAGGATGGCCTGGAATCATTCCGGGCCAGCCGGCTGGGTTTCCGTACAGCCAACCTGGGACCCAATATGCACCCCTGGTTTTCATACCGCAATATGGAACAAACAAGGGACATTTGGGGACCCTCATCTTCCGCAATTTGGTTTGATGTCTTCACCCATCTTGATTGATTGAATAATCAAATCTCTCATTCTCGCTGGCTCCATCCACACATTCTAGGGGGGAAATGAATTTGTCTGGGTGGAGGGTGCATCATCATCATCATCATGATCATCATGATCATGATCATGATCATGATCATCATCATCATCATCATCAATAACCATCAAAAACCATTAATAACCATTCATAAACATTGATAAACCACTACCATCATCATCATTATCATCATCATTATCCTCCCCTTTAATTTGGCCATCCTATGGGTATCCTCCGCATTTTCGTTTTCAGACTGAGTCATCTTCACCGGACCTGTCCTTCTCCAGTTTCCAACCTCCCTCAGAAGCTCCCACGGATGCATTCCTGGAAAGTCCAGAGCTGGTACTGGGTCAAAACATGTCCAGGCAAAAGTAAGGTAAACCCAATCATCAAACATGATCAACTATAGGCCTCGTTTTGCATGTTTTGCGAAAATAAGATTGAAACAGTTGGTAAATTCTTATTAGGTTTACCACGTTCTATCCTCTCCTTCTGTTTTGGGTTCACGCTGGACTGCCATAAATTCATCCGAGGCAATGCACTTCAACGACTATCATCAGCACTTGTATCCCTAAATTCTGTAGGTTGCCATTACATCTGTGTTGTTGCTGCGCTTTGCTTACTCTTTTTTTTTTTGCTATTTGTACTTTTCACAAATTGCTCGTCTCCCATGTTGCAGCTTAATTTGCACATCATCACCATCATCATCATCATGAAGTCATTCCCGATTAATTCCCTAATTTGTTGTTGGTCACAAACCGAGCAGACAGCCATTATTAGTTCCCAAGGTATGGATCAACCGCGAAAATTCCACCATTTTGATTCCGATCTCACAGTTTGGCGCAGCTCACTTGCAGCATATCCCAATCCAGTACAATGATACCCTCTGGTAAATGAACATCACTATGGTCCAAGATCCACCATGCTATCAGCTGGGTAAATCCACTATTTCGACTGGGCCATTTTCAATAGCTATGTTAGTCATTATATATATATATCCATTTACAGATGGGGAACCATTAAATAACCATTAAATACCATAATGAATGTCTCCTGGCTCAAGCCCAAAGGGTAGCCATGTGACTGTGGTTTGTGTCACCGATTCTGGCTGCTTAGATCCCAAATTTGTCATCATGAAAACATGGTTTATGATGTTATAGATATCCCATATATAAGTTGTTATAGATACTTTAACAGATAAATAGATCATAATAGATCATCAGTAACATAGGTATTTATCTGTTACACGTGCTATGTTTACTGATTAGCCCATGCTTGTTGCTTGACCAGCAGATCGTCATCTTAAGGATGATATAGGGCTACCCTCCGATAGGCCATTCTCTGGATCTATGGATCTTTGCTGCGACAGACTCTGGCTGTTTCTGCAAAGCCACCATTTTTGATGCGTTCTATAGATAGAATGGTATCTATGTATAGATACATATTTTGGGTATCTATAGAATAGTATTTCCAGAGGATATTCTGAAACCCAAAATATGTATCTATACATATAATACCCTCTGGTTTTTTAACGTAGCTATGGAAGGTCACCATTGAAACAAGTTTGGTAAATGATCATAGATCATCCATTTTCATGTGCCATGGCTTCCATAGCTATGTTAGATAACCAGAGGGTGAACCCATTGATTATCCCTATTATATATATCCCATGGTTTCTGTTGGTTATATATATATATAAATCCGGGATATAAATTCGGGATATCATGGGGATGTAATAGTGATAATCAATTTTGCCATCCCGGATATATACCATTAAATACCATTAAATACCATTAAATACCATTAAATACCATTAAATACCATTAAATACCATAATAAAATTCAGGATATTAAAAGGTGGTCATTTAAAAACCCGAAATTTACATGATAACCATTAAATATTGTTGTCCCATGATAAGCAAAAATGGTTATTTAAACGATGGTAAACCATCAATATCGTTAATAATGGTTACCATTAATCACCATTAATCACCAGTAATAACCATTAATCACCATTAATAACCATTAATCACCATTAATCACCATTAATCACCATTAAGCACCATTAATCACTATTAATCACCATTAATCACCATTAATCACCACTATTAACCATGATTAACCATTGCAGATGGGGAACCATGAAATAACAATTAAATACCATAATAAATGTCTGGATATATAACACCATTAAGTACCATTAAATATACCATTAAATAACCATTTTTGCCAGACACGATCCCATCTTTTCCTGGATGCAACATGTTGCAACCAGGAGTCCAACCATCGCCTCCCAGCCACACAAAGCCCAGCTCTGCAGCATGGCTGGCACCCACCGTGCCATTCTGGTAGGAATCCACGGGGAGGATGACGCATAGCGCAACCGAATCATGGTTATAGATGGTGAGTAACCTATATAATCATGGTCATAGATGGTGATTTAATTTTAATGTGAGTTAAACAAAACAAATAGAAATTTCACCAAGAATTTTCAGATTGTTTTAAGGATTCAACCAACAGAAATGATGACTTAATCGACGAACTGGTGGTACAGTGGGAATATAACCCCTGACTATAATAACGATTGAACCACAAAGCCAAATATAAGACCAACATAGACCAACCACTTCATGAACACATCGTGGGACGTAGTGGGATTCAACCCGCACTCTACAATGTAGTTGACGCCCCAATAATTGATAGTTAATAAGCCAGTATGCAAGCGGTTGACTTGTTGCTGGTGACTAAGTGCTAATAAACCCAATCAAGAACAAATCTGGAATGTCAACCTGCAAACAAAAAAGAACCTCGTCTGTTGACAATCGCTTCCGGGATGTCTTAGATAACGAACATTGATAGTCGACTTGGATAAGTTGGGGGTGGCCCTGCACTTAACTACTGTACATAATCTTGGTGATATGTTTGAGGCAGCATATAAAATGATGAGGTATACCAGACACGTGCACTTCAGTCATTCCGGATATTCCTCAAGAACATCGCTATTTCTCAGGAGAAAGTGTGGCTGATACCCTTGAGGATCTGCAACTGTTAAGGCCATCCAAGGCCTCACATATTGGAAAACATGCTTTCGAGCCCCTGGGTCTCTGAACTCCTGAGTTGTCTTGGTTTGACACTAGACTCACTATTACACCCTGAAACTGGCATAGAACCATGGCAAACGGGTTTGGCATTCATTTTTCCATGTATCAATATGTTGAAGTTCCATCTTTGATTTAAAGCTTGGTGACACCCTTTTCTAGATCAACTCTGGTGGTTTAACCATCCCAAGAATCTGCTCGTCAGGGATCACAATCCTTGCTTTTTATGGTAAGTAATAAACAAACAAATATGAAACCATCAATCAGCTCTGTGGATCGGAAATCTCCGCCTCGCCAAATATGCCAGCCCATTTGGGTGCAGGGCTTTCAGGTGTGTGCGCGAAGCAATACAAATAGGTCTCCTCACAGAGTCGGAAAATGAGTTTATCATGGGGATGCAACGAACATGATTAACATGGGGATTTAACCAACAGAAATATGGATTTGAATCAACAATAAACGAGGGATTCGACCAACAAAATAGCGAATCAAGATTCGACCAACGACATATAACGATTCATATAAGATGATGGTTTCCAGCAGATAATCAGGCTGAGTTTAGCAGTATTTTTTTCACACCGGTCAACGAACCAAAATGGTAATCAACAAAATCAGGAATCATGTGAATAGTATCTCAATCTGGGGTCTGGGGATAAAGTATTTGGATCAATTGTCTAGCTATGTCAGACCTCTGTTGGGACTACACTGGTTCATGCGGTAAATCCTGAAAAAAAACTCAAATTGACCAAGAACCCATCGCTATTTCGAGGCTTATTTGGATCTTTGCGTTCAACATTAAAAAAAGACTGCTTGCACATGTTCGATGCTTATTTGGGGATTCATTCCGGAGATTATTACACATGAAAAAAAATCCCCAGAAATCAAAGCGGTCCACCCAAAATTCATGAACGGAGACGGAGCTTTCTTTTGGCCAAGCCATGGAGTTTTTGTCCCATGTCTTGGACATGGCCGACATGGCATTGATTTCGAGTATTTAACCAGACGATTTTGATCGACATTGAACCACATTTTGCTATGATCATTGGTTCGCCAAGTTAACTGTTGGTAATCTAGAATGTGGTGCCCTCCCGCTATCAGCTGCTTCATAACCCCGTGAAATTCCATAGATCATGATAGATCTACCATAAACATTGATAAACCATAGTTGAGCTAGTTCTAAACCAACTTAGTCGTCCAACAGGCACAGAATCTCGACGCTTTCAATCAGATCGGCCCGTCCGTGGCTTCAGAGAGTCGATCTGCAGCACGAAGGGTAGGACACGCGATGGCGTAATCTCCTGAACCCAACAGATCAATGGAATTTTCTGGGTAAAAGGGGATGAGTCACAACCTATTGTTACTATATTTGGATGAACATTGGCTTACTAATTATTTTAGGCTTCACCAGTTTGGGTTTTGAACCACAGCAGATGGTGAGGATCAATGGGGGTCAAAATGTGGTGTGTATAAATATATAATCATACATACATACATGTATATATATGATATATCATATATATATAACACATATATACGTATATATATATGATATATATATATACATATGAGACACACATATATATATACACATGATATATATATTATATGATATATATATATATGATATATGTATATATATGATATATATATATATATGATATGATATATATATGATATGATATGATATATATATATATATAATGTACACAATAACATTATATATGTATACTGGGAATGTGGTTTTTGGATGGGTTTTCCACCACATCAGTGGGATAAACCATGGGATAAGGGTCAAGCATCCAACACGGTGGTTTTTCTTTCCCAGTCATGGCAGGGGGTTCCTTGAAAACTCCCTGTAAAATCCAGCGCTCGAAATCCGCAAAAACGGGATGCAACCAATAGACATGAGTTTGAACAGCGCTCATGGGGATGATATACCTATAAGTCTATAAGTAAGGCCAGTACTCGAAAAACAACGTGATAATACCATGGAATGATTGGAAATACCACATCAATTCAAATGTTACAAATATAGGGGTTCAAACTTTGTGATGCTCCAGCCATTTTGGGTTGAGTAGAGCAGTGGTTTGACCAGCAGTGGAATCGGTCTTGGAATTTGGCAGACATATTTGGGGCCACAAACCTGCGTGATAAATTGATATGAATTGATGAAACAAATGAAATGTATTGATTTTGACAATGAGGACAATAATGGATATGAATTGATGTGATAAATTGCAATTATAATTACATTTAATTGCTAGGCAAGAAATCCCGACAACATGGATTTGAACCAAAAAACGCCCAAGTTCATGCAAAGTCTCCATAGACATCAGCCGCAATCCAATACCAATACCTGAGCCCAAATTTTAGACAAATCCTGAACGGCTTGAAGGATCGACACGCCTCGAAAACTGCGGCGATCAATGACACGCCGCCATTTTAAGGGGCCCTTACTTGTCAAAAGCCGCTTGTCATGAGATATTATATATATATATATATATATATTATCATATAAATATATGTATATATAAATAAGTATAATTATAGAGAGAGAGAGAGGGAGAAAGTCAAAAAAAAAACAATGCACATATTGTATATATATATATTATATTATATATATATCATATATTATAGATAGAAAGTACAAGAAATCCATCAATGCCACAAAGGACACAGCCAAGGCACCACTCATGATGGCCATTCTCCTGGTAAAAGATGGGAAGATGACATCATGAAGGGGGTAAAGGGCCATCTAAACCTTCGGTGGAATAAACTTGGGGGTATGTCCTGTTACAAACTTCGTACGAGGGTATAAATATAAAATGGATTAAAATGGTATAAGATAAGCATCTTGGGGCCGAAAAGCGACAAATGCTACAGAATCTATACAAGAATACAAGAACATTTGGCATCATTTTGCACATGTTGTACCTGTTATCGCCGCTGGTGGGTGGAACGGGACTTCTGAGAGTGCCTTTTTATCCCGGAGAACCATGGAATCCCTCTTGGATCAGGAATATTTGAACAAAATTTGACACACTTTTCGATTCGATCTGTTTCCCAGTTTCCCACATCCCTAAAGCTATCCCTAAAAAAAACACACCGGCCACTGAACAACGCGACATCCCACCGACCACGTCGCCACGTCCTTGAGCTCCGGCGCGTAGACCTTGAGGATCTGCTCCAGTTGGCTTCCCCCGCTGACGTTGAAGAGATCCGTGGTCATCAAGGATTTGAAGTCCGACTCGGTCATCCTGGGACGAGAGCTGGTTGAAAGATGGTTAGATGTGGTAACCATTCATGAAATACATAGATGTACACAGTATATGTTAGTAACCAACTATAGTATACTATAGTATACTATAGTGATCTGTATGGTGTAACTAACAGTTGCTTACAATCCTAAGTTGATATAACAGTTCCTGAAACCTGGATGACATATGCTGCAATGATCTGAAAATACGGCCATTTGGGGATGTGTGATGGATACAAATGATACAAATGGGGATTTGTTACAAGTGCATACAAGTGTAATGTTGTGGGGCTTCAATCATTTATCCTCGGATGATATGCGCTTGTCCTAGGCATTCAACTTTAATTCAGTCATCAAAAACAGGGGTGAAAATTCAACAAACAACGGTGACTTAATGGGAATTTAATAGGATTTTCCCAATGAAAAAACATGGGACTGGAATACCACCAGTGGGGGGTATGATTTGCCATTGTCCTGGGTATGTGACCGAAAATTGGGCAGTAAATCAAAATCAAGCAATAACTGGCCGTAAGGTCTGGGGGGGGACAATGATGAAGCAACATCGATGAGTGACCGTTGCTCAGCAGGGAATGGGGGGAATGATCCACAACTATTAACAACCATCCCATTCCCCCATTCCCTACCAAGCACCAGAAAACTAATTATTGGGGGAGCCAATTTTCAGACCAAGCCAGATGTTTTGTCTGTGATCGAGTCATTGTCTGCCAAAAATGGGTTGATATCTGTGACCCACCCAAAAAATGGGGCTGATATACACATACTGAGCCACCCCAGGTATAGGTTTTCATGGAAACCGGCTTTGGGATGATGCTTTATTCAGCCCAGATGGATGATTACTATTGATTACTGTCATGTTCTTTATGGCTTTACCAATGGTTTACTAGATGAATTGGATATCTATGGATATCTTGGAGTTATGATCCACTGCATCGTCTCAAACTCCATCAAACCTTCGAACCGGCTGGGCCGAAAAAAGTCGATCCCAAACTCTGAATCCTCCAGCTGATTCCGAAGACATTTCAAGCTTGGCAAGTCAGGGCTGCTTAGCTCATCCCATTGCAAAAAAACATCCCAAGAGGCCATAGAAACTCGCCATTTTTGGGGATACGATGGTCCTATGGAAACCAAAACATGGACCTATTGCTTGTGCAAAAATGAAGGGAATGGAGGAATGGCAGGATTCCGGGATGATTGTGAATTGATGTTAATAGTAATTAATAGTGATGGATTTGGTATACTATGGGTCATTCCCCCATCTGGGTAAATTATAATATTTCACTAACCTGAATTAAGGCCCATTTGGGGATGATTTCCCTTATTGACTATGATTCCAGTGAGGTTGCAGTGAGGTCGTTATAATTTACCCAGCCCCATTCCCTACATTTAGCACCAGTAAATTCACCGACGTTGGTTCCCTCGTGCCGAGAGAGTCTTTGCCCCTTTGTGCAGGATCTGACATTTGGGGGTTCCCTCACAGGAAGGCAGCACGGTACCCTCGTCTTTGTTGAACCCCAACAGCCTTGGCCACGGTTTGTTTGAAACGATGGATCCCAGAAACCATGGGTTTCAGAAATGAAGAGATATATACGTATGTATATATATACGTATATAATACATTATAGTAATTTATTCCCTGTAACCATGAATGTTTCTCAAATTGACCACACTGAGGATAGAAACCCTGGCGTTGGGGCTCAGGCTATCAAGAGAACAACGTGTTCAACGGAATGCATATTCAAGTTCCTTGGTCTCTTTGAGTCATAATCAAAGAATATCCAAGAGACTTGAAACAATCGGGTTTGCACGTTTCATCTGGTGACACGAGTCAACATATGCTGCTCACAATGGTATAAGACACTGTTTCACCTTGGCACAGATAATTTTAACAACCCTAAACAGAATGAACAGAATCAAAATGAACACACATTCTATTTGAATGTGGACAACTACCAAGTTGCCATATATGGTCATAAATGTTCCGAAATTTGGTTTCATAAAATTTTCCATGATGCCACGATGCACAAAGCCATGCACTGATAACACGGATCAGCAATCCTCATCCACGGATCAGCTTGAAGGAATGTTTAGTGTTTTTTTGAAGTATGTTTAATCCACCAACTATTCAAACCATATACCAACTATTCTGGTTGGTGGTTTGAACCCCTCTGAATAATATTTGTCAGTTGGTGTTTTTATTCCCAACTGAATGGAAAAGTTAAATTCATGCCCCAAACCATATACCAACTATTCCATGATTCTTCAGGACTTTTTACCGGGTAGTTCACCTAAAAGGTATACCGTATTGAATCTCAGAGCTTCGCTTCAGCCATTAAAAAATCCACAGAGTCCCAGCAATCTTCCCATCCTGAATCATAGCTATATCATTATATATCCCATTAAATATCCACATATTCATTATCATCCACTATTCACCATCATTAACGATTATTAAGCATGATTAACCAGTTATTCACCCAAGAATCCTCCCATCCATTCATTCAAGGCACACCTCCACTGGGTTAAATTTCCCTTGCTGCAGCAATTGCCACGGCAGTGCAAGCAGCTGCACCCCATCCACGGTGGGACTGAAGAAGGTGCCATAGGCCTGCGCGCAGATCCATCACAGGCTATAGCCATCAGGACATGGATCTTTAGGAACTTATATAGCAAAAATAGAAACACCTAATGATCTTTATGAAATAGATTGTAACTTAATCGTAAATTGTAACCAACTCCAATCATTTTCGATCTAGTGTTGTGGCGTGTTAATCAGTTGTGTAGTGGTAAACGTTGTGTAGCTTAGCAACCATTACAGAATTGAATGGCAATGGTCAGTTCACCGAATCACATTCAGGAAATACCCGTTACTTGTACTTAAAACTAAGACTGTATGTATATACATATATATATGATTATATGTGTATATTGGTCTCATAGATTGCTGAACAGGACTATCAAATTACCAAGTACGATGCGCATCCATGGTTTGGCATCTGCTTGGATGCACATCGCTAATGTTCGCAGCCTCAATCTATGGGGAAAAAATAGAGATATGATAGGATCATCTATAAGGTACTGTAATTGTATTCGTTGGGATTTATCGGGGCTTGTGGAGATTTATAGCCGCAATACAATCTGATAGACTCTATAGATCTCTCCCTCTCTCTCTCTCTGTGTCTGTGTCTTTCCTTTTTTTTTTCTCTCTCTCTCTCTCTCTTATTAAGGTGCAACGTTGTGTATAAATCACATACGTGGCCTATATATAGTGTCGGCTCGACATGCCGTGAGCCATCTGTAAACAACAACACAACGTGCCACAACGTGCCACAACGTGCCACAACGTGCCCTTCCAACAGCTCTGCCTCATCACCACATCACGGCTGGGCAAAACATGGACGGAAATCATCAAAAGACCACTTGAACCGACGGAAAAACCGTTTTTTTTTTGCTGCTTTTTGTGAGTGTTCCACGCGATTTTTCGGCCATCAGCAATCATCCAGCCCCAACCTTCCAGGCTTCAGGTAGCGGCTCGGGGTTCAATTCCACCGTGGAGATACCGATGAGTTCATCTGCAGCTTTCTTCAACAAACACTCCACGGATCCATCACACCTCGACGCCGGGAAGGCGCGCGCCAAGTGGGAACTGCCAAATCAGCCCAGAATTACCAGGCCTGGTAAACATACAAAAAACTATGGAAAGATCCACCATTTTTAATGGGTAAATCCACTGTAAATGGCTAATTATGTTGCAGATCTCCAAATCAGACTCAGTTGGGAGACTTGGAGACAGGATTCAGATCCAGACCTGTCCTCCATAAAAATTACATCGAAGCCGTAGCTTGTGGATGGTTGCTGTCTGTCATGGAGGAACACAACCCCAAATCTGATTAACTGGGGATCCTTACGGCGTGCCCATGGGGAACCATATTAGAACCACCCCAAGTATAGCAAACAATCATACGCTATTACCCAATTCCGGAAGTAATGATGCCATACTATACCCATAATTAGGATCCATGGTGCTGCTATATCTGGTGCTCCATGGATCCCATCAGTATACCCCCTTTATGTTCCTGTGGCTTATAGCCCTCCAGTATTACCCTGAAGCCACCACCAGTTGGCGCTGAGGCCAGGCTACTTTGTCGCTTCCTCAACGCGCGTCAGCGGTCGGCATGGTTGAAAAAAAGACCGCCACAACACTCGTGGCAAACAGACGAGGTTTACATATAGCGGGTCCCACATAGGTACAGTAAATTTATATCGCACGTATGTATACTGTATACATGATAAATATGATAATAACAATAATCATAATAATAATAATGATAATGATAATAGCAAAAGTAGAATGATAATAGCAATAATAATATAATAATAATAAAATAATAATAATAATAGTAGTATACATGTACAGGACATATGCATGAGAAACTACCGCTTCGGACTATGCTCCATGGCACTCTGATCCCACCATTTCGTTCGCTTGCGCCTTGTTTGTCATGTCTAGTAGATGAATAGTTTACAGCCAGAGGAAGCTGAGACCAAAGGTGGCTTTGACTGCAACCACGACCAGAATATTGTTTACCCTCTGATAAACTATCATAACTATAGAAAGATCCACTATTTTTAATGGGTAAATCAATCCACTATTTCTATGGCCATGTTCAATAGCTATGTTAGTTTACCAGAGGGTAACATTGGTTTGCAAAGTTGGTTTTCCTCGTGCCGACTTTTCCCTGCTTGACGAGACCAACTTTTTTCGATGGCTTGGGGGCATGTTTGGGCTTGACGTGGTCAATCTTGAATACACTACAAAACTGGATCTATTACTGGGCACTATTAATTATTGTACTATACTCCCCGTTCATAAAGGTTTAAAGGTTTACCTAGATGATACAGTTTCTGAATTTCTTGCTTGTAAGTCCCATGTTTTGTTGCTTCAAATACCCAACACCAATTCTTTTACCCGGCAAAACCATGCAATTTCATGCATCCCCCACGTTTAGTGGTCACATCCCCAGTCTTCTTGGTTCTTGGTAAAAAAATGTAAAAAGTGACCACTTTTTTGGTGGCACTCCCAGGGGCTCCCAGCCGTCCCATACGCCGCATCGCTAAGCTTCCAGGAGCTCCTGGAACTGGCTCTCAGCATCTGCCATGGGCTGTGCGTTCCAATAGCTGAAGGCACCCGACTCCATGATCACGCGACGGTACCAGGGCCTGTGTTGGCAGAGTGTTTTTCATGGCACGGGGCTTGATTGTTGGATGTGAGATTTTGATGTTGTGGAAATTCAGCAGGAAAGGGACAGGTGGATAAGCCGCAAACACAAGGCCAAAACTTCTCATTTTTCCCTTAGCGTGCAATTCAAATCTTTCATGCAGGTCACACTAGATTTGTGTAGCACAAATATAGATTGTTCAGAAACAAGAATACAACAGAAACGGGGATTCAAGCTCAATTGAATTGGGGAGATTTTCTGGCAATCAAACATGGCTTTTCCAAAGCTTTGCTTCTTTGGTGGAATACGTCAATAAAAACAAATGATGTGGGATGGAGCTGCTGGGGTTGAATCCCTCCATGGCATGTTGCGGGGCTGCCCGCTATAGCAGGTCCATTTGGGTCATTTGGAGGTTTCCTAAAATAGGGCACCCCAGAATGGATGGTTTATAATCGAAAATCCAACTAAAATTATGGATGGAGGTTTCCTAAAATAGGGCACCCCTAAAATTTATGATTTGGGGATATTTGGGGGTACCCCTATTTTAGGAAACCACCATTTGGTCGACTATCCTATGCAGAAGCTGAGTCCTTTATCTTCACCACATCTTCATTCGTTACTGAATACTGAAAGTTCAGGAGCAAGACCCGCCGTTCAATCTATCTTCAAACTTACCTCAAGCGGAAATGCACACTTAAAGAAAAAAACGCGTGATCATCTACAAAACTAGAGGACAGAACTTCGTATACAGCAATGTATGCACTATATATATATATATATATACACACGTATATATATATATATTATATTATATTATATATATATTATATTATATATTATATATTATATATTATATATTATATATTATATATTATATATTATATATAT
>Ga0126342_10004086_pt1 | contig 24633 bp, 29 predicted proteins | sample Cyp1metagenome_FD_92528 | JGI IMG/M metagenome (GOLD analysis project Ga0126342, IMG submission 92528) | Coral microbial communities from Lord Howe Island, Old Settlement Bay, Australia - Cyphastrea 1 metagenome | ecosystem: Host-associated > Invertebrates > Cnidaria > Coral ...
AGATGGCGCAACACCAGCGGGGTTGCGCCATCTACTTTCACTGGGGCAGATTCGGTTATTTTCTCAGATTTCGTCCGTTCCAAATACCGGTGTCCGCGCCATCTATTAAGTGGCCCTGAAATCGGACTTCTGCGCCTGGTACTTTCACCCCGGTGTATCAATTACATAAACATCTGTGTAGTTAAACCACAATGAGCTATTACAATAGATATTCAGTATTCATATATGCATATATTCTATTATATATATAAACACATTCATTCAAAAACAAGAATATATTTTCATATATATATATATATATTTTCATATATATATATATTCATATATATGAATATATATAATCCTCTATATAATTATATATACATATATATAATTATATATAACTATATAACTATATATAATTATATATAACTAATTATATATAACTATACATAATTCTATAACCATAGTGTATAACTATATATAACTATATATAATCATTTATGATTATATCAACATATCCTTAATATCCTTAATTTCCTCCCAGTTTTTGCCCCAGCGAAACAACCTGATTCGACCGTGCAGCTGCCAATTGGACCATTCCTCGTGAACCGCTCGAGCTCCAGAACCTTGGCGCTCGGAGGTAGAATCCAATTGGACAATAGATGGCTATGGATCAATAGCTATAGACACAATTTTTAGGGGGGATTTTATATATGATTATATATAGTTATATATGAATGTTATAATGGTTATATATAGTTATGTTATAGGCTATGGATAAATATATATAATTCTATAACTATTTGAAAGGGGGATTTTAACATCCATAAATCCCAGCTATTTTGGATGTTCGCCATGTTCGGGGGTACATGGGAAACTGCAAAACATTGCAACTTAGGTGTAACATGGTGTAACGCAATCTATATTGTTTAGCAATATTCTGATAGATTTACTGTAAATTGGAAAACGTTACGTAGTGTATATAGTGATAATCCCTAAAACATTGCAAATTCTTGTCCACCACGTAGAATCCCTGATTATATCTATAATCTATATGTTAATTATCATTGGAAGGATTTATCGTGAATTGCAAGACATGGCAAAATTGAGATTTCAGCTACACTTATTTCTGTACAAGAATTGGAATGTGACCCACAAGAATTGGGGATTTGACCAACACTCTTGACAGTCAATGGATGGTTTTAGGCCAACATCTACGGGAAACCAATGGAAACCATCTGTATTTTCACATCAAATATAGGGGATTCAACCACGTTCTCAGTTTCGGAGACTAGAATGATAATATGGTTTATATTTTGGGTTCATTAAGCACCAACAAACATTATTATATACTATAGCATAATTATAGTTGTATAGAGGTTAACATTTGTTAACCATTTGTCGGGTATCACCTTTGGGGGTTGGCCAAGCCAATGACTTGAGTATGTCAGATATGTAATGTGGACCTATGAATGAAGGACCCTGCAGGCCACCCTTAGTTTCCCGCTTCGGCGCTTTCCAATCGGTCAGGCATGTTCTTCCATGCTTGCGCCGCAAGACGCGTACGGACAAGGAAAAGCAGCTAGGTTTACTTTCCTGCACCAGTCATTTGAAGTGCTGAACGCAGGTATACGGCCTGGCAACATTGGCGTCAGTTGGACTTGGAATTGTCTTGCTATGACTTCAGATCAGGATGAATCATATTAATATTATTATAGTTATACATTATAATATATATATATATATATATATTAACTTTGAATGTTACAATATGGACCACAACCGCTTGGTCTAGACTCGCATCTGTGGCAAATGCCGGCGCATTCCAATCGGGCAAGCGTGGAACCACTGACCTTGCACCGCAAGACGCGTTCGGAGACTGACTCAGCTGGGTTTACTTTCCTGTGTCATTTGACCGCTCGTGCAAGACACAGGTATACGGCCAAGCAATATTAGGCAGTGACTGAGTGACTTTGAAACACGATGCCTTCTCAAGTAGCACATGGCATGCGTACACAACATGTTTTTAGGCCCCTGACAATTTGATAGAACACCCTGAAAGATGGGCGTGGAAGATGATTCCTTCAATGTTGCCATTGTTTGCTTCTCAAATTTTGGGTCCTTTCACCTTGGTCTTCCTGGGGCACCTGGTAGCTGCTGGAAAGCCACCGGCGCTTTCCAATCGGACAAGCATGTCGTTCTACCATGCTTGCGCCGCAAGACGCGTACGGAGAGTGAACGCTGCTAGGTAAACTTTCCTGTGTGTGGCACGTTCTCAAGCTGGACACAGGTATACGGCCTAGCGAAATTGGTTCATCACAACTTTGCGTGGTCTTCAGAGTCGAGGGTCCACAGATGCTGTCAACAAAGGCAGTGTCGGATGGTGGTTGCAATAAAAAATGAAAGGTCTTTCATTGTCTTTTACATACTGGTAATACTTGGCAGCATTATTAATTATTCTAAATTCTAAATAGTAACTCATGGTATCACCTCCGGGTTCTGGGCGATGTCTCCAAAAACAAGCGCCTTCAGCCAGCTGGGTTTTTCCATTCAGATGATAATCCATCATTTGATTTGTCATTTGAATTCATTTGAGGTCAATCTTTCCCACAATTTTCCAGTAGTTTTACAGCTGCAGGTTTATCCTCCGGTAATCAAACGTGGCTTGCTGGAAAATCACCCATTTAAGCATTTGTATAAGAGTTGATAGTTAATTTCACCCATGTATATATTTAAAAAAATGTAATGGTCTATAGTTGATTTTCCATGCAGTTTCGCTACAAAAACCTCCATTTCGTTCGTGGATTTTGGGCGTCTCCGGTGGCGCTTTTCGGCCGAGGATGCCGCTCTTCCTGGGACTTTTGCCTAACAACTGCGCAGGCCTGGCCGCAAAAAAACCACTGGTTGGTGGTTTGGAACCACGGAATTTTATGACTTTCCATAGATTGGGAATAATCATCATCCCAACTGACGAACTCCATCATTTTTCAGATAGGTATACCACCAACCAGACAACATTCGAACTTACAAAGTAATACACAGTAGTCATAGATGAGTAGTGATGAGTAACATAAGTGACCCAGTGACCTAACTTATCAAAGTGGCTATATCATGTTTTGGATGAGTAACTTAGCTGACCAAAATAACTTCTTATACTATATGAAACTTACAAACCATAAAAAATATATATATATAATATACATTCATCCAACAAACAGTCCCAATTAATGCAGTTGTTGGATCTTGTTGGGGTAGTTGACTGCTCCATTTTTCTCCAGCTGTGGGTCCATCATTTGTCACTGCCCCGAAGAGATGAACATAATGATAGCTCATTAATGTGGGAAAAACACTGCCATAAACCATCCAGTTGGGAATGTTTTATACCATCTATTTATGGTGATTTGGGGGATTGTTTATTATTGTTTCACCAACATTATATTATATATTATACGTCGGCTGTGTCACATATGTGCTATCTAACGTCTGAAGAAGGTCGATCATATGCTATACTTATATTATCTTATCTGCAAACGCTGCAAGCACTAACAACACTAATAGAGATCAATGGCCATGTCAGGGACCTTAAATTAGAGGTACCTACCTGACCTGTACCCAATATATTTTTTGTAAAATGTTAGTTTTCGGGAGAGTATGTATATATGATATATATATATGATATATGATATATGATATATGATATATGATATCTGATATGATATATATATACGGTTGGTTATATATTTTCCATAGATTGGGAATAATAATCCCAACTGACTTTCATATTTTTCAGATGGGTAGGTATACCACCAACCAGATATATCCATGTATAAGGCCCATGTTTCAGGGCTATGTTTCAGGGAATACCTCCTCAAAAGATGCCGAAAAATGGTGGCTCCGGAGGCTCGAAGTTGCGCATCTATGTCTATGAGACAGGGCAAGGAAGCCTAGGGAAGCTGGACATAGCTGGAAAATGTGGGATTTAATGGGAAAATGATGGGACAATGATGATCTTATTAGTTTTTAATGGGATTTAATTGGGACAATGATGGGACCTGATGGATGGAACATAATGGTTTACATGGCCAACATCAGGAGCATTTTGACGATTTCGGGTTCGTTGTGGTTGGTTCAAGGGAACTATTTATTTATGGTACATATTGGGAAAAACACCATGGATTTCCTCTCGTATTCCGTTCCTGGAATGATCTATATAATTGATCATGGTGAGGAGATGCGGATGACACACCCTTTAATGCTGGGATCGAAACAACAAAGAAAGGGACATAGAAAGCCTGAAATTTTGGGTAGGAGCCGACTGGCTGGACATTCTGCCAGTCCAAGATGATGGAATTGGATGGGTGGGCTAGGGTATCCAAGATATCCAAGAAAGGTTCTCCATGAGAATTGCTACGCAGTCAGCCCAAAGTGCGATTTGTATCAGTATCCGATGATTTTTGACTTTGTAGAGATGATTCCCATTCGAAGGTTATCCCCATTGAGACGGCCATACTATAGAGACCATATTCAGACACAGACACAGACACGGTAAATCTTGCTCAGCTGGTGCTGAAGCACCCCACTGCACCAGGGCTTTTGAAAACACTGCCTACTGAAAACTGCTGCTGCTCCCTCATTAAAAAACCTACAAAATGCATGACATAGTCACATGTGAAATCGAATTGAAATGGGGTTTTCCATGGTTTGGTTTCAACCCCCCAAATTGAAACCAGCTGAACAAAGGGGACATCCATCCACGTCAGGTCTTTCTCTGTGGGTTCCATCTTCTGTTCGGCCGGGCAGTGGGGAAGCTGAGCGGGGGTATATCGGGACTGTTATTTTTTGGGATATAATGGATAACATGCCAAAAGAGGGATTGTTCATTAAAAAAAAACATTTTTTTTTGCGTCATAAGTGTTGTTTTTTTCTATGGAAACCTTTCTTCACGCCTCCAGTCTCATGTTTGCCGCAGCTTTTTTCCCCTGCTGTGGGACAGCAATGAATCAATGGCCATTTGAGGTACCCGAATTGGAGGTACCATTTTCCATATGTAAGGTCTTGCAGCAAGGTTTTTTTGTTTTATTCGATATGCACCCAATAAAAATATCAATTTATGCCAGGCTGTACAATCCCTCAATTTTAAAAAAGGTCCCTGATTGATGACCGGTCCCTGACTTGATATCCAACCAAAGAAATCCAAAAAACTGATACCCTGCGAACAGGTGTGGTAATTTTTCAATGCTGGGAATGGATGTGGTGATTCTTCTTGAATTGCGAAAGGCTTCACGGGCTTTTACATAATCTTATTTGGATGTGATTCCCCAAATCCATTCATCCTGCCTAACCCATGATGGACATCATTCAAACATTACTTCAGATGTCCATGCCAGATACAGTAAGCATTTACTAGCCTTTTGTTCAACGTAGAGGCTGATTTCTGATTTCTCACCATTTATCTTGATCCCATCACTATCCATCTCTATCCATGATAAAAAAGAACACACATCTGCTAAGCAGTTGAACATCCACAAACACGAAATCAAACCACATTAAAAAGAACACAACTTGGGTTTTGTGCAAAAAAAAAGGCTGTGATCATTGTATCATTTAAATATTCATAAATGGGTATGAATCAATACCTATTAATACCATTTTTAGGGGGATGAACATCTATAAATCCCAGCTATTTTGATGTTCACTAGGTGCCAGGGTTTTGGCCCATCCCCAAATCAGCTTTTTAAGCCATGGAAAATCCCCATTTCTTCCGGGTGAAATCGTGGCATTTTCCAATGGTTTCGTGGCATCGTTGCTGGGCCCTGTTGGCCCTGTTGGCCTTCAACCCCTTGGGCCGCGCCATGGGGGAGTGGCTCGGACGACGGGATGACAAAATAGGGATACCCTCTGGTAAACTAACATAGCTATTGAACATGGCCATAGAAATAGTGGATTTTCCCATCGAAAATGGTGATTTTCCATAGTTATGTTAGTTGGTATAATATAGGTATATATAAATAGATGACATATGGTATAATATGCTATAATTTTATGGATTTAAATATGGTATAATTGGATGAAATATGGTAGAATATGCTATAATGTAGGATTTAAATATGGTATAAATAGATGAAATATGGTGTACTTATAATATCTTATGGCATTACTTAAGGGATACCCATCCATCGTTTGATCGGAGATCTGGATGGGATACCCATGAATGAAAGAAAGAATGAATGAATGAACTGTCACTGTCATACTTTAGATACTCTAGATTCTGCCAAAACTGCAATGGAATAAATGCCTACGATGAGGTCCAGTCATCGCCTGTATATATATATAAATATACATGTATCTAAGTATCTACCTAACTTTTCTGCATCTACCAATGCACCGATAATCTATGTCTTTCTTTCTATCTTTATGTTTTTTCAATGTACATCACTATCATTCCAAATTGTTTGCAAATGAAAACACCTGACATGCCACTTCGCAATGGAAACCTCTCGCCGGGACGCAAATTGTAACATAGTACTTCTTTGGTTTCGCGCCCGAGAATGTTTTCACCCGTGAATTCACAATAATTCACGCTTTCCCGAACTGTTACTCTCGTCTACTGCTCCCAAGCACGAATGATGACAAGATGCTGTTGACATGATGATGACATGATGAAAAGACTGCCCTTAGACACTTGAAATGCAAATCGAGCTCTCGCCACAGTCTCGTGCACACGTTGCCAACTTCATCTTCCGAAAGTGCTAGACATTTCATCGGGGGTTTTATATCTGAATATAACGACCTCACATCGGGATGTCACCGGAATGGTGCTTCGGATTGGGGGAACTATACTGCATCCCCACATGTCCGAACTTTCCATGGTTGGTGAATTATCGATCAACTCGGAAGTTTCGTTCGAAGACTTCTGAGGTGCGGACGAATGACCAGGGGCAGTCTTGTCATCATGTTATCATCATGTTATCATCATGTTTAGTCATCATGTCAGCAATTTTTTCGTGAGCAAAATCAGCAATCGCGTGATGTTGAGTGACCATTTGTGTGTCCATCCATAAAAATATCCCCAGAGCATCCCTGTATTTGTTGGTTAAATCCTATCATGGGTGACCCATAGCAGCCTGGCAGCAACCTCATCAAACCAATGCCATGAACCCACCGCTAACTGCTACATGATGCTACACGGGTCTGTCCAAAAAGGTGGATTCAAAGCTGGGTGATCTGGTAAAGTCATTGGTTTAATGTTGGAAAATCATTGATATTTCATGGTAAAAACCATGCTTTGTAGATTTTCCAGGTTTTTTTCCTGACACCCAACGAATCGTGGGGCCATGCCCTAGGTCTCCCTGGCGAGAATGGGCACGAGAGGTCTTCGTGGATTTCATTGTGACTTGTTTTTTTTTCACGGAGGTGGCCCACTTTTTTGGGCGGCTTGAGATTGGGGATTTTATTTTAACCAACATCGTTGTTTTGAAGCATGCAACGCGTTGCGATACATTGCGTGTTTGCAAAATGTCCTTCCTGTTTTCTTCATTGTTCATTCCGAATTGTTTTCACTATTCAAATCCATAGCGATTAGACATAATATATATATATATATTTATTGTATATACCTTTATACCTTTCAAACATTATATGTCCATTTCCCTTTTATTGGCAGAGGTTTCCTGCCCCCTTGTCCCCTTGCTGAAACGCGCAGAGGAGGGCATAGGATGCCAAGACTGCTCTCAGCTGCTGGATCAAGAAACTGAGATGCAATTCACCCTGTCCAGCAACATCTTCGGCTGCGCCTTGGAAGGAGAGCTGGAAGGGTGAAAGATGAGAAAATCACCCCTGCTGACAATTTCATTTTGTACTAGCAGCTATACGATCAAGTTCACAGGATTTGTCTGGGGTTTGATCATGTTGCATCTGTTTATCCACATTTTCTCTGATATATATACCCTCTGGTTATTTAACATAGCCATGGAAAATCACCATGCTATTAATAGGTAAACCATCTATAAATGGGCCATCTATACCATGGCTATGTTAAATAACTATATATATATTCTTCACTTTGGATCCCAGGATGAGTCGCACAGCCGGATGGTTCACCTCTCTTCAGTGGTGCCAGCAACCCATTTTCATCACATCGCTCTTTTTTTCGTTCTTGGATAAACCTTAGACCTTAGATCAAAGATAAACCCATCTATCCCCTCTTTTTTAGTGGTGGCCCATATTGCATCCCATGGGTCATTGGCTATTCCCTACTCACGACCAAATGTTTGCTGCTGGATCACTATTTTGCTTATATTCCCAATTATGTCCCCGGCCCAGTGCATCATGATTAAATCCACGATGTTGTGTGTATATTATATATATATATATATATATTATAATTATATATTTGTACATTCAATTTAATCCAAAATATCCAAATTATATGTTCTAGCTGACCTATCCCCATGGATTTCCATATCTTTTTCCAGGTGCTGACATCGACGTGCTGTTGCCCTCGCTGCACTGGCTCTACGAGTCCCGACGTTTCCACGACGAAGCGCCGTCATCGTCGCTGCCAGGGCTGCTGGTGGATGGTGGCGCAAATGTGGGCCGCGCTACAGCGCGGTGGATCTCCAGCTTCGGGGACAGTGGCGCGGCACCGTGGAGCCATTGGAATTGCTGTCCTGGGAAGTTGGATATATATAAAATTGGGGCAGAATTGAAACTCAAGTCATTGAACAATTTTTTTTGGGGTGATTTTTAGATCAATGAATTTAGGTGCAAATTTGATGAGTTTGACGTATTACTCAATGAGTTTGAGTGACTTTCACCATGAGATAGATATTTGGACTTGCAATTGCCAGATTTCTGGGGGTAAGTGGGACGTGGGTGGGCTGATACAACCAACTTCTGACTAGTTGGGGGCCCAGCATTGGCCCAGCATTGCACGTTTGGCAACTCATTTTTTGTTTGTTTAACATGTATAATGTATATATGTAAATTTGCTACTACAATGTACCACGCCAATGATCAACAGCGCAGGGGTCATGAATCCGGGGTCAACAGCGAGTGGTGTTTGGGGGCAGGAGCTCCAGGCCAAATCAATGGGGCCAAAAACAAGCCTAGTCGAATCCCTTGCAGCCTTGCACGGGCCTTCATTGGGTACTTGTACTTCCAATGTGGGCGGACATCCAATCGCTAAACCCCCAATCAGATGCTCGAATCTGATAAGATCATGTCGATTCATGTTGAATTTCCTGCTTCATGGTGACATCTTCCGAACTTCAGGGACTCCAAACCCCACCTGAGCACCTGAGGTTTCAGTCGTCAGATCTCCTCGAATCCCTCCGTGGCGCCCTGCGTGGTCTGCAACGGCCAAAGTGCCTCCCAGAAGCAGATCCCAGGCCTTGCCCCCACGCCCAACGTGGCGGTGGTGGCAGTGGAGCCAAGTGACAGCAACTTCCAATTGCTGCTGCGGCATAGCAAGGAACATGGATGGGAACATGAAGCCTTCCTGCCACTGAAGGCACGAGAGTTCATAAAATTTAATGATTTATGATATGAATATGATTTATGATATGATTTATGTATTACATATATATATATATATATTATATATATATATATATATATATGTGATGTTAATTTGAAGACAGGGGAAGTTGCGAGGAGTTTTTGAAGGATTTTTTGTGATTGGGTTGTTTATTGAACTCTTTTTGTGGGGGGGAAAGGAGGTGGGACTCTTTTAGATTCTTTTGGGGTTTCAAGAAAATGACAGAAGATGACGCTGGGAAGGATCGCCCAGGATTTTGGTTGGTGCAATATGTTCAGCAGTGTTGAGTTTAGCATGTTGGGTGTACAAAGCATCAAATTGATTCAAATTGTTGGTCAATGTTGGGTACTTTGGTTAAAATGCATTGTTTATCTTTTTTACAAAATAATATATATATATATACATATAACATATATACATATTATACATATATATATATTCCAATGTTTCATTTTTTTTGCAACGTTTTTTCACATGTTCAGTGGTTTTTCCAGGTTTTTGCATCCACCCCAGCGTGGTTTTGTGGAACTGTCCAGGCAGCGTTGGGTGGTGCCCGTGGTTTGGGGCACCTGGCGGTGAGCGACTTTGCCATCGACGAAGTCGCCACCTTGCTGTGGGAGGAGAACGATCCAAGGAGGAAACAGGAGGCGAGATTTTTCCAGCAGAACGATCCAGATTTTGATGGGAAAATCCGTAGGAAAATATCTGGGACAACTTTTTCCAGCTGTTTTTTGGATGCTTTTGATAGGACATGGAGGTTTGAATGGAAAAAACACAATTGGTATATAATGAATCATAATCCCGCGAACATGATAATAAATGGAGGCTTTTAATGGGAAAGTCACCAAACTAAACGAAGGTGTTAATGTAGAGTTTAGCATGTTTTAACTTTGACCAATCATTGATTGGGATGAGGTGGGGCGGCTTTTCTACCATGGGGATTTAAGCAATTTTTCAAAGGATATTTCTGGTAATTGGTAGATATATCGAACTAGTTCATGGCGGGATAATTAGACACCGCCAGATTGATTGATGTGCAAGTGGCAATTTGTTAGTTAGTATTTTAAGATATCATCCAATTTAGAGTATGACATATCCAAAAATACCATCCAGTAATCAAACAAACACAATGGGAACACCCCCCTTTAGTTTGATGAATTTTACCCCCCAAAAAAACACTCCATTTACCCTCTGGTAAACATACAAAAAACTATGGAAAATCACCATTCTCAATGGGTAAATCCACTATAAATGGCCATTTTCAATAGCTATGTTAGTCATAACCAGAGGGTATAGCTGGATTTCCCAGCCATCCGTTAGGTGGAGGTGATCACCCTGGCGGAAGTGGTCCAGGCGGCCCAAAAGGCCTTCCCGGACCTTGCTGGGAACGACAAGATCTTCCTCTTGAAGCTGGTTGGGGGAGCTCAGACTGGGAAAAAGGTGGAGAAACATGAGGATTTAATATGATTTAATTATAAACCATGGCATTGAAGCTAACAACGGAGAACAGAATTTAGCCAAACCAAATTGGGATTTAATCTACGAACACTTGAAATTTTGAATGAACAGGTGCGATTCGACACCAATAGACTCCAATTGACTGGTGACTTCAAACATATATTTTGTGTTTATTTCAATATCCGAAAAAGTGGGAATTGTTCTCGAATGACTCATTGTACAATGCATGCTCATTTTGTAATGCATGGGTTGAAACAACCACTAAGTAGTCTTAAAAGTTATATATGCTCCCCACCTCTGGAGATGGTTGTTCAAATTTGTTGTTCATATGGATGATTCTTCTTTTAAAGCGGCATCAGATGGCTCACCAAGCAACTACCAACGATATAAATATAGTTTACATAGCGGGCTTAAGCAGCCACCACTAGCCACATCCTCGAAGTCAAAGAAGTCATACTGGAGGAGGCAAGGAGCCACGGATGAGCACGATACAACCACAAGCCATGGGAAGCTACTTCGAGCCCGGTTCCCCCAAAATCACTGGATGATTTCCAATGGATCTGCTACAGTGCAACTCATCAAAGATTTCTGAATTCAAGAACGTGGCAAACCCAATGGATCGAGGCATCCCCAATATTACCAGAAATGGGTGGATTTTACAAATCAGCATCCCCATATGGTAATGACTTGTTGGCTGCGTAAATTATCATGGAGGCCCCACCAGCCGACCTACAAATTGATGGTTCTTTGCCGACCGTTTCTGATTTGGTAATTACATCTTTTTCCGGGGTTGGTTCATGTTTGTTTCCGTCAAACTCGTAGAGTTTTTACGGCTAAATAGCCTCTATACATGATATATATATAATATATGTATACATATAATATATCTGTATACATGTATATATAAATATTTATGGGGGGGGTTCTTAGTATGGAGGCTCCCCAAAACCATGGTTGTTTCAATACGAAAATGGTCCAACTTTGGATGCTATGGGGTATCTCCTTGGGACACCTCTTGGCCAGCTCCGGGCGGCAGGACATTGAAGGCCTCGAGCCTGCGGTCCTGCGGTCTTTAGGGCAAGGTGCGGCGCAGAAGCCCAGAAGCCCAGGGTTGCCGTAGACGGCCTATATTCGGCCGACCCGGGTCAGCCGTAGTAGGTCAGTTTGCCCAACTGCTTGAAAAGCCATCGGATAACCGACTTGGGGCTCACGATCACCACAGTTCAACTTGCGATTCGTGGGATGATCCGGTGGTCAACTTTGATTTTTGATCGTTTGGGAAATTCATTGGCCATGTTGATCGGGAAATCGGTGACCATTCAGTAAATCTGTATGGGGTTGTCCAAGATTGGAGGATCTTGGGCCAATTCCCATCTACCAAATGGATCCAACTGGCTGGTTGACTGCCATACCAAAAAAACTGCCAATGTTTGGAATCACAAAGTGACAAAAATAAGGCTACCCTTCAGTAAACTAACAGTTTTGTATGGAATTCCATCTACAAATTCTGGATTTTTCATATCAGATAGGGGTGTTAGTTTACTGGATGGCACAAAACGGCCGCATTCCACCAGGTTTTGCTAGAATCCACCGGGTGTCAGGTCCACCCGTGAAGTTTGTGAGCTTTGAGTATGCTGGAAACGTTTGGAAGGATCGACTGTCTCCTGTGCTGCAGGACACGAGGAAAGGGACATCGTTTGCTTGAGGAGTGAGAATAGATAGACCGACAGATGAAGAGTTGGAGACACACTATTTTCATGGAGACATATGAGTTCTTCTACCTTAATAGTGAATCATAGTAACAATGGCGGGTGAATGGGTGAAATATTTTGGACACCACCAAGTTCATATTTTTTTGAACCCCACTGTAAATGGACTTTCAAAAGGATGTGGGCCATAAACAAAGAAGCAATACTTGGGCGGTGACAACCAACAATAAGTGCGATGTGAAAGGAATGAAAAACAACAACTGAGCAACTGGATTGGTGAACCTACAATCATGATATCATGGGCTGGGCAGCTGGCTCCATGGAGCACGGAGAATCCTTGAAGTTCTTTCACACGGGTCCAGGTCCAGGTATTGGGTGATACTTTTTAAGTCCTAGGATTCGTATATAGCAAATAGCAACTAACCCAATTCATCACTATTTCTACCCTTTCGGGGGTTGCTTTGACCAAGAAAGGAATGCCTATGAAAATCAACGCGTTTTTTTCATGGGAAAAACAGCGTGATCTCTTGCCACTTCTCTCTATCATATTCAATTAGACTATCCCAATTGGTGGCCATTTGATCCAACAAAACAATAGCTTGACTCTCAACACTTACGTGAGAGAGAGCTCAAAAAGATCCGGCCCTAGGTCACATATATATATAAGTAATATATATATATATACACATCATTATATTGATCTTTCCAGATTGGATTCCGGGCCTTCAGAGCTTTGGTCCCACAAATCTGGCATGATGGCCGATGATGGCCGCAGATCCAAGAGAAGTGGCATGAACGATGGCGCTTTGTGCCGAGCTGAATCGATTGAAATTGCAGGGGCGTAGGGGTTGCTCACATACAACTGTCGCCTTATATATATATATATATATGTATTTAATTTTGTTGCTAATCAATATATATATATATAGAGTTATATATATATATAAATGTAAATATCTATCCTACATATGTGTGTGTATACATATATATATATATGTAGACTCTATTGTAAATGAAGGCCACCTACATAGCTTCCCCTTTCGCCAGCAAAAAATCTCCGAACTCTTTTTTTTCGGATCCGCAGGACCTCTACGCTGCAGGATATTTCTGCTTCCTGATCACCTCGGAACAGCTCTTCCCGGTCTCGGGACCCTTTTGGAGCAACATCTACGAGCTGCCCATGTGGAGCAACTTCTTCTGTGGCCAGGAAGGCTGGCAAATCACAGCAATTCACCATTGTAACAATGGTAAATCAACTATAAAATACGATGGGCCATGACTTCCATAGCTATGTTAGTTTGCATTACTTTACCAGAGAATTTGAGGATTATGTTGAACTCAGGGCTTTTTTTGTACTGGTCAAAAACCGAGAGTTGTTGCTTTCAATCCCATCTTCTATGGGTCAACCCTTGATGTTTGGTCAGTCCATTCTTTCCTGGGTCAACTCCCATTTTCAATGGGAATTTCAGGATCCTAAAATGGAGGTACGTTCGTACCATATTTTTGGCCATATTTTGTGGAGATATTCCCTGAAATTAGGCCTTATATGTGGTAGGTACCTCCAATTTATATAGGTACCTGAAATGGCCATTGACATTTTGTATGATTTCAAACCAAATCCACGTAGCTTGAGTTCGCCCCTGTATTTTTTTCAGTCACCAGCAGGATTTGGTGGTTTTCAATGGGGATATGACCAGGTTGCTTGATTGATTTGATTGACTCAAGCCTATCTAAACCCTATGTTTTTTATTGTTCGATAATAAACTTTTTTAACCATCCCCTTTTTTTTTAAGTAGCCATCAGGGGGTGTTTTTTTTCTGCAAATGGTCGTGGTTGGCTACGGCAGGTGACTCCGACTTGGAATCCCTGGTCCAGCTGCATGTGGGCGCCATCGGTCTGTGGCCGCGCATGGCCCACAGCTATCTGCCGGAGCTGGCAGAGGATGATACGCAGAGGACATAGCTTCGGTGAGTTTCAGTATATTTATTATGTGCTGTTAAAGAAGTGGACATTGATGTCAATCCAAAATTGCGCTCAAAAAAAGCTTTCACATCATGGCGTAGTGTTGTTTGATGCAATTTTTGCAAGTTTCCCCGTCATGTTTCAGTTGCAAATCCCCAACAATCCCAAAGAATTCCCCAGATTCGCCATTAATCAATGGAACATCCTTCATATTGGCTCGATATTTTTCCCAGTAAAACCATGTGACCATTTGCCAAAAATAGTTGACAGAAGTTTTGTACCAGTTGTTGATACCAATTAGTGTGGACATAGTGGTTTTCCTCTTCATTATGAGGCGGCACCCAACTAAATTCACCAATTCTGCATGGCAGCGCTAGCAAACCCGCTAGGTTTGCGCCTTTTTTTTTCCACACCCATGTTCAAGGTTTTTAGTGGTTCCTGACTGCTTCTTATTTCATCATGAAGAAAAGGCAAGATGTAACACTTAGCTCCTTAAACCTAAGGATGTCTTAGGGAATTTTTGTGCTACTGAACAATTTTCTTACATTTTTGAGGTTGCGACTCAATGTTGCGAATTTGTACGTAATTTTCCACGCTAGATCCCCGCTAGCAATGCGCTAGCAAAAGTTTCAAAAAGCGGCTTTGGCTGACCCGTGACCCAGTCGCCACCAGAGAACTTGTAGTTTATCCTGTCTGTTTGACAAAAAGGAACAGTGACAGAAAAGGCAACGACAAGCCCTGCAGTAGATGAAAAAATATTCCAGTTCTACCACTACTGTAATAACTTCATATAGACGTGCGTTAGCATCTACTACAGGTTTTGGCTACAGCTTCAAACATGAAAGATAAAATGCAGGGTTTCAGGCAACTCTGATAAGTCATGGTTTTAAAGATCAAACAAGAAGCGCCACACAAGGAATTGCGATGTATTCACCAAACCAGGGAAAGACATTTTGACAAACCGTCATGAACCTGTAAAATCTCCATTTATAGAGGAGTTTCCCCATGCTTTCCCCATGTTTTCCCCCATGTTTTGCCTCTTTTCCCAGGAGTTTCTTGGAGGCCCAGCACCGCTGCACCGACCTCGGCGCCGCCTGCGCCGGCATCACCTGCGAGGCGAGCGCGGCCTCGTCGAAGGTGGCGCCGACGAAGTGCACGGCGCGGCGTGGGGCGCGGGGCGGGGTGAGGAGATCGCCCAGGGAAGAGGTGAGTTACGTGAAGGAGGTGTCCTATAGCAACTTGGAGAAACTTGGAGAAAAAATCAACTTTTGGGCGAAAATCAAAGGAACTCAAAGGAACATCAAAGGTGAGTTGCATTAGGATCTATCTAATGGGATTTACATCCCAGGTAGGAAGTGGTCAGTAGCCACAAAATCCATTAAAATCCAACTAGACGTGAAATAACAGCATGAAATCACCCCAGTTTGTTGCCTCTCTACAGTGGCTTATTTGCACTGACGCTCAATTTTCTTGATGGTTTGATGGCGGCAACTAGGTGCGCACACAGCTGCACCAAGGCAACCTTTATCTCAGATATATGCGTGAAAAGGATCACCAAAGGACGTGATCACGTCATGGCGCTACGCGAAAACTGGGGTGAAGCAATGGCTGTGGGCTATGGTTCGAACTTAGCGGAGGGAAGTAGAGATGGAATCAATGTTGGTCATAGTCTTGGTAGTAAACACTCCCACTTTGGGGAGCAGCGCTGCCCTCATTTCTGATCATTTGTTGGGTGTTGATCAAATCCCACTTGTTGTCGATCTTGTGGCTTCAATCCCCAAGCTACTCCCTACCCACCTCCCCCCCAAAAAAAACATAACAACCATGGTTTTTCGGTGTTTTTCGGATAGTTTTTGGACCTTAGTCCCCACGCCCTCCACGTGAGAATGACATTTGACGTCTCTACCATTTTCAGATGAACCCATCTCATATGGTATTTAGATGTATTTTTGATCGTCATACATCCCGTGATAACTCACACTTACATCCCCAAGTGGTTGGTGGTTTGGAACAGTTTTTATTTTTCTATAATTTTGGGAATAATCATCCCAACTGACTCATATTTTTCAGAGGGGTAGGTATACCACCGACCAGCCAAAATATGGTTGATTTCACCGGTTTGTCCCTACATGTTCTGGTTGCTTTTTGGTGATTTTTTTCTAACTGTACCTAGTGATATCTTATATCCCTATTACAAATAAGGTAATACAGTATATCTCATGATTTCCCATGATATACCCACTCTGATATCCCCACAAGATAGTTGATTTTATACCAGACTATAATCCCTATTCATTAACCCTATTCATTAATTGTAATAATTGGAATTCACAGATATTTGTGTTGTGTTTTCTTTGTTTGTGTTACGAGGATTCAACTAGCCACCAAATTTGGTGACCCCATGTGACCAATGTCTGGGCTTATGGCAAATCTCAACCACCAACAAGCATGCTTACTGTGGGCGAGTCTTAAACATCAATTGTTGTCACCATCACCGAACTGTTCGGGGGGTTGGTTCAATCCCAATATGTATCTCAGTCTATCCCCATTGTTGCTGAACAATATCCCTTATGCTATCCCAATGATATCCCTTGGCCATCCTTTGCTCCTTAGCAGTTTTTTCAATACCCTGTTTGATTGGTTAATATAGGGACCTAATTTATATTAATTTATTGGGGACTGTGATAATCAATGATAGTCAGTAGGGAAAGCCGTTTCAACCCAATAGTATTTCATGAGATGGGATAGGAATAGGAACTATGTTTGATGACTCGTATAATAGTATAATTCAACCAGACAATATTAATGAACTATATGACTATATTATTATCCCTGTTCATTACCCCTTTTCATTTAACCCTTTTTTTGAATGGCTCACATGTATCCGTATACCATTCTCCAGGTGGGGTGTGGAGGTGCTGCTGCACCGCTACTTCGCGAGTTCGGCCTGTCGGACGCTGAACCCCGAGGAGGCCGGTGGGACGGTGGGGCCCCCTGGTGATGTTTGTTAGCTAACAAAATGTTTTGAAACCGTCAAAAGTCCCATGAACTATAGATATATAAAATATTATAAAATCATATCTCTATACCATAATAAATATACCGTAAACGATAGTTTTTGTTACGTTCACCAACTTACTTATCGTTTGCAAAGCCCACCCTGCACTTCCATGTTCAATGGTGAAAGCCCGGGTTTCGGGTTTCAAGTTTTCCTGGAAACAAATTGAACGACAAGATATGTTGGTATAACCAGGAACATTCTCCCATGTGCCCATTTAATGGATGTTGACTTTTCTTCAATGAACATTCTTGATACAATTTATACATATTCATAAGACATATTCATTTATACATATGGGTGTGTCTGAAAATAGTGTACCCCTAAACCCAATGGTTAACGAATGTTAATGATCATTATCCCTATTAAATGGCTATAATTGGGAATATACCCTATTTTCAGACAAACCCATATGGACAATCTTCAATGGACAAATTCTCCATACGTCATTTCCTCCGTGATGTCATCTGATTTCCATGGCTGGCTCGGAGGCAGACCTTTTCCTGGTGCCGGACTATCGGGCCTGTCACCTGCATCTGGTTCGGGGCGCCCAGTCACTGCCAGTGACGCGGGGACACCCCGAGGGCGGATGTGACCAACGAGGTATCAGAGTTTGATGCTGGCAGAAGTTACCAATATTGAAGTTCTATGATTTCCTCAAGTATTCTGGAAATCAGTGGATGCATATGAAATATATGAATAAGGATTTTTCCTACCAACATCTATGACCAAAAATGGAGAGATGGGCATTTCTGATTAGCATAGAACTAGCAAAGATACTGGGACTATGCAGCTGAAGTTGGTGTTGATCGTCAAGAATTTGGTAAAGTAACAGCCCCACCAAATATTTCAGAGGAAGCCAAGAGGCGCCTTGGAAAATGAGGGATACCCCCAGTCATAGCCATGAAATCATAAGGAACATGATGATTGATTATAGTATATATATATACATATATATATATATATATATATCATAGATTATTATAGTAATACCCAGAAAGATGAGAAGTATATCCAGGATGTTCCTTCAACGCGACAGTCATTTTCATAGATTTTCCACATCATCTCCAGGTGATGGAATGGGATCATCCCCTCGAGGGTGATGAAATGATGGAATGGCTGGAACTGGATTTTCCAGGAAGTTTCTAAATATCTATATATATACATATATATATATATATCTATGTTGAAAAAAATCATTGCCTATCTTTCTCCCAATTCTCCAGAAGTTAAAAATCCTTCCGGATTTTTGTCGTACTCCGAGGCTTATCCCCAAGACCTCTAGTTTTTTTTTGTGTGTGTGTATGCTTTTTTTTTTTGATTTGCTCAAGGCTCAAAGTTTTTTGTTTTTTCGTTCTCCACCAAGACCTTTATAAAGCTTGAATGCTTCCTCGCACCCAAGACCATCATTCTGGAGCATGGACCCAACAATTGGCCGAACTGGGATCAAAATGAGTTTAGATTAGCAACACGCAGGAATTGAGGAAGGACTTGGCGCAGAGATGAAGGACTTGGCGCAGATGATAGCTTTGCGATGGCTTTGCTGAAATCTCATCATGTGCGGCATGAGAGGCGGTCAGAGCAAGACGGTCTTTAATCTGTCTGTCTGTCCGTCTGTCTGTCTGTCTATCTGTCTATCTATCTATCTGTCTGTCTGTCTTAATAACCACGCTGTAGTTTTGGATGATCCCCTTCAAAATAACGTGATAAAAAACAACTGGTCATTTTGCAGTCTTGGATTCCTGGATGCTTCCCCCTTCAAGTAGCCGGAACAAAAAGCCAATCATCATTTTGTAGTGGTAGCATAGGCCAATTTCTGATTGTCCTACACTTGAAAACCATCATTTTATAGATGCTGACATTGGGAACGAATCCTATGCCTACAGAATGGTGGGTCCCGACACCATAGGTGAAAATGTGTATAAATTTAAATCGGTATACACATACATATAGATGTCCTAATTCCCTTTCCTTGCCAAAAGACCGGATGCAACACACTGAAATGCTTTCACTTGATGATTTTGACCATTGGGTTCCAAAGTTTTGCATATTTGTTGTTTCGGAGAATCCACTTGCATATTCCTATTTTGGTATTTGTTGGTTCCTGAATTCCCTTCACTTTGTGAAATCCCCAAAGTTTGATCCCTGTGGGTCCTATCTTGTGAGGCCCCTACCTACATGCACAAGGGTTTGACCCGAATCGAAGGTGGGGATGGGGAGAGGTTGGGATTTAACCCTCTGTGGATCAACCATGCATGGGGAAAATCGGACAATCACGACCATGACTCTCAAAGTCAACATGTTGGGTTAACCTACAGCCTATATCTGATAGCACGAAAGTAGAGAAAAAAAAACCAGAAAAACACGGATCTCTTTAACCAGTGTTGGTTGATGATCCACTTGATTTCATGGTAAGTATTCCAAATACGGTGGGATGTCCCAGTGTGAACCTTGAAACTTGGTAGATCAATATATCCAAAGTGAACCCCATGCCTCTCTGGTCTGATTCCGGGTCACCCCCCGGGACAGCCATATTTTTTTGGGGGGGTTCAGTTGCGGTCCAAAAAAAACTTCAGGTGATGATTACCATTCCCAGATCATCCGCAACCACAAGGACAAGTGCCCCACAGGGGACGATCCCTCGGACCACGGGACCTTTGGGAGAATCTCCAGGAAGATCAGCAACAAGTGGAGGGTTTTTACCCCGAAACAGCCACTGGATTTCTTTGGGCAGCCCACCGAAAACTAAAATGGAGCTGACTTAAGTGGCAATGTCCAAGTCCAGAAACAACATTGGGGGTTCTCCATCTTAATTCTCAGGACAGTAGCTTGATTTTCATAAATGTCCTACCAGCCTTATCGTTGGTTGATTTTTCTAACCAGGTGATAGTGGCCTCTGAAAAACAGCCAGGTCGGATCCCAAAAAGTTGACCCATTTTTGTGATGGTCCAACCTGTTTGGGATGAATCCCAACTGATGTTTGTTTTGATGTGGTAAAGCCAAATGGCAAAGGATACCAAATGGGTCCCCATATTTCTTTCAACATGCCATCACTTTCCAGGATGGGATCTTTTACAGTAGACGACCCATGGTTCCAAAAGGTTCCAAATGGGCTTGTCTAAAGATAGGGTACCCCTTAAATCGAGTGACTGATATTGACTGATCATCATATCCATTCTCAGACACATCCAAACTTCATTGTTGTTTAAAACATCATATGTTTGTATTTATATCCCACAACTCACAACATGTCCAATACATTCCAATACATTCCAATATATTCCAATATATTCCAATATATTCCAATATATTTCAATATTATAATCCCTATGTACATTTCATCCATTCTTCAACTCCCGCCCCGCCACGTCCTCGATCCATTCAGGTACCGCCGGCCCGATCAGGCGGAGAACAAGTTTCAGGAGATACGAAATCATCGCTGGTCTTTACAGGTGACATGTCATGAAATGTCTATGTTTAGCAGTTATTTAATATCAGTCAACAAATAGTCTATTGGAGTGGTTCAAGGATGTTGAAAGATTTTCTGTGTTAAAACGAATCTCAGTTTCTTTCCAGTTTTAGGATGATGTCAGCTCACGGAAATTGCTGTGGACATGCGATTCGCTAGGTATTTTGCAGGGACAAGAAGTGTTTGGATGATTTTGGAAGTTAAGATCGATGGTTTTCGAGAGCTCGGCACGTTCACCAGCAATTTACAGTCCATCCTCCAGTGTCCACAATCATTCCAGTGCTGCTCAGCAATGTTCATTCCAGTTACTCCCAGGGGAGTCCCAGGAGTTGTTGAAGTCGCTGAAGTACTTTGTCCGGGGCCCACGGGTGGGTCATTCCCCAAAGCCCTTCCGGCGTGGTCACCTTTGGGAGGTGAGGATGCTATGGCGCTTTTAGTTCACACGCCGTTCCACACCTAATCTTAGCAAATTACAGCAAACTGTTTACACCAGAGTTCAAGCTAATAGCAGCTACCCTCTGGTAATTTAACATAGCTATTGAAAATGACCATTTATAGTGGATTTTCCCATGAACAATGGTGATTTTCCATAGCTATGTTAGTTTACCAGAGGGTATACTACTATACTCCCCTCCCCCTGTGAAACCTAGTATTGGATGTATTGGATCTATGCATCTTGGGGTCCCATTGTGGGAGTAATCTATTGGCTAGTCTTGTCTACATCGAAATTTTAGGATGATAACACCATATGAAATCACCATGTTTGATGATCAAGGCCCTTATGTCTTCCATTATCCACCACTATTTCAGAATGATAACATCATATTATATTAAATAAACCATAATTTTTCACTGCCTATGGGATAATATTTCTATTTTCTATAATATTGCCGTTTTTTTCTTACTTTTTTACTAGTAATCCAGTAGTTAACAACAATATTCAAGAATGATAACCACCATTTTTGTTTATCATTGTTACTGCCATGGGATTGCTCAGCCCTCAGGACCGAAAGCAGGGCATGGACCACATCTTCATCTTTTCGGATATCCGGGGAGATCGGACCATGGATGGAATTGTACACAAACGAGGTACCACAATGGTCATTTGTGTTTAGTAATGGTTAATTTATGGATATTTATGGTTAATAGTTGTTAAATAATGGTTAATAATGGTGAGATATGGTGATTAATGGGATTATCCACCGGTCATTAAACGTGGCTGGCTGGAAAATCCTCTAGGAATGGAGGTTTATTGATGGGAAAATCATCAAACTAAATGGGGGATTTCCAATTGCTATGTTTGATTACCGGAGGGTATAATTCCTTTTGACAGAACTAACACAAGAAATATATCTATATGGCGTGTACCATACAACAATAGTCAACAATATACATACGGTAACGGTATATGTATGGGTGAATCATATTAACGTGATCGCGACCTTAGCGAAGATGATGCTTAGACAGCGAAACCATCCCAAAATGGGCCTATTTCAGATATTTCAGGTTGGTGAATTCGTATAATTAAAAGAAAACAGTTAGATATGGCACAAAAATATGTTAATTAAACTTAATTATATTTATAGCATGCAACTTTTTAATCCAATCTTTCCCCGTTTCTTCCAGTTGGCTTATGCGGGAATCTGTACATTGGACCCAGGTTGCCTCGCAGGGTTACACACCTCATGCCACCAACCTGTTCGGGTTCCCGAACAACTGTAACACAGCATCAAAATTATAGAGAGATACACTGGACATATCAAGTGATGTCCATCTTTTTTTCATCGAAGGACATGTTAACATCATGTTTCCATCAATAGAACGCGCAAAATAAAAATATAAAGTTACTTTCTGGTTAATCCCTTCTCCCTAATACTAAACCCCGCCCTCCCCTAAGAATAAACACCCAGAAGAGTTTTTGGATATTAGGGAATATTTAGTATTAAATATTAGGGTGGGAAGCTTCCCCTAAGACTAAATTTCAAACCTTAACCTTAACCAACAAAAACTAACATGTTCTATTTCAAAATCGATTAAACGTCCTTTTAGAATTGAAGTAAAATATTACCAAAATTTGGATTTCGAGGCTTTCCCCTAATATTTGATTCAAAAACCAAATTAAATGATTTTAGAGGATGGACCCTAAGAAAAAACACTCCGGTGTTGACTAGGTTTTATTATTAGGTGGTGCAACCCTGAAATGGGAACTTCGTTTTTAAATTGTTTTCTAAAATGGATCAAATAAAATCAAATTGACCAATCTGAAATTTCCCAAAATTGGAAACCGACCCTAGTTTTTAATATGTGCGGTACGTTTAGTAATAGGGGGAAGGGATTCTTCTACGTAGCTATGGAACATCACCATGTTTAATATTTAATAGGTCAATCATCATATTTATCACAAGAAACAACACTTTTTCACACATTTTCCATAGCTATGTTACTGTAAATAATTAGAGGATATTAGAGGACAGTTTCAGAGATCAAACATACATCGCTGTGGCTTCCAACTTCCCCTGGACGCCTCGACTGGCAATGCCTTTTGTCAAGCATCATGTTTGGCCGATGATCCACTAGCATGCTACGTTTGGGGTTATTTCTCGTAGGTGTTTTGTAGTATTTCATGGCATTTCTATTTGTATAGATATTATATACGGTGTTTTTCGCGCACATTTCCCTTCATCTACTCTGGTCACCATGAATCACTCCAAAGTCGCCAAAAACTATTGGTGAGACTATCTATTGATCATCCATTATATAACATAATATTAACATGGTGTGACTATATATATATATACATACATACAGTATATATATACATATTAAATCATATACATATATATATATATATTTATAATAGTTTTCATGTACCTAGTCGTGGGGTTCCAAGCGCTGACAAGGAGTGCCCCTTCCAGGACCAGGGCTTCATCGTGAACTTCACCCACACCTTCCCCTCGTGGCGAGTTGGGAATCCGAGGGGTCGCTGGAGGGTGGCTATTGAACCACCGAGTTGATAATTTATTATATATTATATATAATATATAATATAATATAATATATTATATAATATTGTATATTATATATTATATATTATATATTATATATTGTATATTCTATATTGTATATATATTAGATATTAGATATTAGATATTATATAGTATATATATTGATGTTTCAGCCCTCCAAAGTGGGAAGAGATCTGGAATTAATGTGATCAATTGGGAAGGATACCACTTATAATTGGACAATCCTGTATAGGCTAGCCCTATTTTAGGAAACCTCCATAATATCATACGGTAAATACGGTAAATCCTACTGTTTGTGGATGTTTATCTCGAAAGGTAGCGGTGAGCTACCTGAGTTCCCCCTTTCGTAGCAAGTATTAGGGGGCGAGCGGTGCAAGTGCAAGAGTTTGGGCCGGTTATGTCTCGGTCCGCCTTTCAAGGGGGGGGGGGCC
>Ga0126342_10004087_pt1 | contig 24631 bp, 21 predicted proteins | sample Cyp1metagenome_FD_92528 | JGI IMG/M metagenome (GOLD analysis project Ga0126342, IMG submission 92528) | Coral microbial communities from Lord Howe Island, Old Settlement Bay, Australia - Cyphastrea 1 metagenome | ecosystem: Host-associated > Invertebrates > Cnidaria > Coral ...
CCCACTTACTAAGTGGGATGAGCCACCAAGTACTGTTATTATGAATCAGCAGGGATTTTCTGCTTCGCCACTGCTCAGTCCCTCCCACGTCACACAACGACCCAACGACCCAACGACACAGAAGGTCGACCTTCGGTGTCACGCTTGGAAGAAGCTTCGGACAGCAGGCTTACCTCAAGAAAATCTTCATGCCTTTGGGTCATCACACAATCATAAATAATCATACGCATAATCATGAATAATCAGAAACAATCATGAAGAATCATGTATATAAAAAACATAAATAAACATAAATAATCATAAGCAATCAACAATAATCAAAAAATAATCAAAAATAATCATCAATAATAACAAAAAATAATAACAAAAAAACATAAATACACATCATTTGCGAAACCCAATAAACATGTGTGGATGGTTTTTGTGGCACCCAAAAACATATGAAAAAAAACTCAGGGATGGTCCGGGGTGGCTGCTGAGGAGCTGTGTCAAACGTAGCAATTGGAGAATCCCCATAAAAAATTGCCATTTCAGGAACCTAAATTGGAGGTACCTACCATGTATTTTTGGCCATATTTTGCTGGGATCCTTGAAATTTAGGCCTTCAACTAGGCCTTATATATGGGAAGTACCTCCAATAAATCGGTTCCTGAAATGGCCATTGAATGGAAGTTTTTAGCTCGGAAAATCAACTATAAACAACAAGGTGGTGCCCCCCAAACGTTATACTGGTTGGTGGTTAAGCCACCCCTGTGAAAAATATGAGTTCGTCCCTTGGGATGATTATCCCAACATATGGAAAAATAAAAAATATTCCAAACCACCAACGAGATCCAACGAGTATAAATTGGTTTGCAAACCCCGTTCACTATAGATTATACCGCCTATAAACCATAGTTATTGGAGCTATCTTCACCAACTTAGCTATCTAAGGGGCACCACCTTGAAGGTATTTCTATGCTATATTTGATTATCAAAGGATATGTGCTAGGGTCAAGTTACAAGGAGTGAATGGTTTCTGGCCATCCATGCCATCATGGGAGTCCTATAGTGGGTACTTGAATATCGATTAATTCATGGGTTTGACGTTCATTTTGCAATATGATCGTAAGCAATCCAACTTTTGACCACACATAGAGTAACCAAGTAACCGCCAAAAAAAAAACACTGAATCTTGACTATCTAAATTAACGGATATAGTCATATGGATATAGTAACCGCCACTCCCAAATAGATATAGCCATCCAGGTATAGGATTAACCATTGTTTTTTTCTGGGAATGGATGGGAATGGCTATATCTGGATGGTGGTTTCAAGCCGGAAAAAAAACATGCGCCTCTGAGGATCAACTAAAACTAGACCAAAAGCACTTTGAATATTGAAATGGCTATTCCGATGCCGAGCATGGGAAAAAAACTACGATTTAAGGCTTCAAAACATGTTCGTTTTTGAAGGATGGGGATACAACTTGGCACCTTCTTGATACATTCTTGTGCAGTCAAATCATCCTTGTTGGTGGCTGAGACAGGCCCCAGCTTCAAATATCTTCAAATCCTGAGGTAAACAAAACCAACCCAAATCTTATTGGCTTCCGAGATACTTAACATTACTTAACTATCTTAACTGGAAGGCACGGTTTATATTCAATGTGAACCCCACATGAGCTAAGAATATCGCCTGAAATTTGCAATGAACCACCTGAAAAGCTGACATCCAAGCCCTGGTGCCACTTCTCATGGTTTATCCCATTGATCTGGGTGAACTAGCTATAGTCACAACTGGTCACAACATGTCAGCAGTTACCTGGTTACCTGTCTTCATGGGCTCCCGATGGTCACAATTGCCCCAATTTTAGACAGGTGGGTTATCCCTACCATGGTGACTATGGTTTGCCACTCGTGGGATGATCCTTCAAGTACCCCCCCTATTATTGGGTGCTCCAATTTAGGGCCCCTTAAGATTCCACCAGTGGGGCCAGCATGGGGTTCATCGCATGTTGGGAGATATGCCATGATATGCCTATGTTCAATGAGTAAATCCCATTGAATCCATGACTAACGCCAAGTTTACGTAAATCCCTACTATAAACGCGTCAAGCTGGGACTACAGGAACACATGTAGTTTCTATTATTTTCTATTCATATTAGGTATGCCGTATGCCCTGAAAAATATTAAAAAAAATCCCAACCATGGGTGAAAAATGTCAATAAAACCCACTCTGAGGCACATTGAAGACCTGCCCATACTCTTCTCGGAGGAGTTCCTGGCAAATCCTTCATATATCATTTAAAGTATATATTAATATAATGTTTTTAAGCGTATAACAAACAAATAGAGACGATAGAATCAGCATAATTATCAATTTATCGTTTTTTAGGTATGCACAGTGCACATACGACAAAAAACAACATATACAGCAATACACAACATATACATATAATTATCATATGTAAACTGTCATGTCCAGCAACCACTTCACTTCTGCAGTCCTGATGTTTTCGAAAGCTCAAAGCTTGCAGCTGCGAACCACGCGTTGCCAGCACAGGACTCGTGGAGGATTTCTGTTCCCAAAACACTGGAGCGCTACCTCTGACCTGCGTGATATGGCGGCGATGTGGGGGGAGAATCTGGGATATGCGATCCAGGAAGCCTCAAAAAATCACATAGGTTCCTAAGTAAAAATAAGCTAAAATGGTCCATTGTGAAAAACCCAGAAAATCATGGACCAACAGCAATAATCCAGGAAATCTTGAGAGAAAAACTCTGTGGCCATGGAATGCCATGGATGAAAACCATGGATTTCCACGTGTTGCACCCGCCTTTTCCGTGCCCTGATTTCCATTGATTTCCATCAGTGACGTGACTCGTCACACCATTCCAAGGGCAGCTCTTTAGACGACCTGTAGCCTATCTGAACATGACTGATTTACCCTCTGGTAAACAAACAGGTTGCCATTGAAAATTGCCATAGAAATAGTTGATTTACCCATTAAACATTGTGATTTTCCATAGTTACGTTAGTTTACCAAGGGGTTCATCATATTTTCCCAATTTTTTCCCACCAGAAAAACCTGAAAAAAAAACATCATTTTCCCATCATTTGTCCCAGATTTTTGGAACACCGAAAAAAAAAAACATGTTTTCCGCCTGTGCCAGTGAGATCCAATGATCTCCGGGTAGCTTTGCTAACATCTCCGTTTCAACCCAGTTGGCCGCCTGGATGGCATCAATGGCCATTTTAGGATCCGATTTATTGGAGGTACCTACCATCTATTTTTTGGCCTATTTTTCAGGCCTAAATTTAATGGGAATATCCCCGCAAAATATGGCCAAACATATGGTACTAACGTACCTCCAATTTAGGATCCTGGAATTCCCATTGATGGCATGAGGCCACTGGACGTGAGGATAGCGATATAATGGGATTATGATGAAATATATTGAAATATACCCTCTGGTAAACTAACAGTTTGCCATGAAACATTTCTATGTTTGAAAACTGGTCGTGATGATCTGATGGGGATGTACTTCGAAATATGCTAAAACATTTAATGTGGTTAAAACATGTTAAAACAATGTCATAAACATTGTTTTAACCACCCCATTTTTGATGGTTGGAATCCCACCCATTTATGGTGATGACTTGGGGATGGTTTATTATTGTTTTACCCACATGTCTGGGAATTTGCGGGCAAAAATTAGATTCTATATGGATATTCTATACCCTCTGGTAAACTAACGTAGCCAACATAGCTATGGAACATGGCTCATTTATAGATGATTTACCCATTCCCATGGTAATTTTACAACATTATATAACGTAGCTATTGAAAACCACCATCTTTTAATAGGTAAATCAACCATAAATCACCATTTTCAATAGCAAACTGTTAGTTTACAAGAGCGTAAACCTTTACTATTGAAGACTAACATAGCTATTTTTCACATCCACATTTATGGTGGATTTGCCTATCAAACATAGAAATGTTCCATGGCAAACTGTTAGTTTACCAGAGGGTATATCTCATCATTTCCCACCATAATCCCATTATACCCCTATCCTATAGAGTCCCCTTCAAAACCCATTAAGCCTCATAAATCCCGTGAACAAATCACCATTTTCCATAGCTAACTGTTAGTTTACCAGAGGGTAATCTCTATACTCTGAGGTTCATCGCTGGCCGGGTGACCTCTCCATCATCATCCAGACCGCGAGCGTTGTAGCGGGTTCCCGCATGACGGCAGCTCCTGGAGATCCAGCCAGGTTTTATGGCAATTTTTACGTCCAAAAAAAAGGAAATTGGTAAAGCCATAGTGATAAACCCATAGTAATATGGCGTTACATAATCAATATAGAAGTTGGATGAAGTTGGTAAAATCTATTTCTAGAATAGTGATTCATATTGATGAGAGATGTACTTCTCTCGGATCTTTTTTAGGGCTTACGATCCGTCAAAAAGATCGCAATCCGACCTGGCCGCCTGGCCCATTTTTTAAAGCCTGGACAGGGCTGGATTACTTTGGGTCATGTCAAAACGCAGGAGCTAGGCAGCTAGACGGCTACGGGATGGTCTTTTCCTTTATCCCAAAGCTCGACTCAAGCTCGATGTCGCTTGGTTTCATAAAAGTAGGAAACCATAGCTGGTTGGTGGTTAAAAAACCATCTTGCAAAATGATGGAGTTCGTCAATGGGAAGGATGACATCCCATATATGATCTGGAAAATAAAATTCATGTTTGAAACCACCAACCAGATAGTGTACAGCGTTACACTCCCCAAAACGCCAGGTTTCACTTTCTTACGCCCCACGTTTTGTCAAAACATCCGGAAACGAACTGGGATACATCAGGACTTGAGGCCAGATGTTGGAATTGTAACCCGAATGACTTGTAACCACAAAAACAAGCCAGCGAACTTCTTGCCAGCAATGTTATTGATCCACTGGGCTCGCCACTGGGCTCGCCCGTCCTGCGCGCCAGCAGCACCAGGAGCATGGAATTGTTTCGGCCAGGTAAGGTTTGGCATTGCAGAAAGCCTGGCCACTGGGCGGCCATAAGCTTTCGAAGCGTTGGCCAGAAATTGGGGAATTCTTTGAATGGAAAGCTAGTCAATGGGAATTTCAGGATCCGATTTATTGGAGGTACCTACCATATATAAGGCCTATTTTTCAGGCCTAAATTTCATGGAATATAGCCACAAAATATGGCCAAACATATGGTACTAAATCCTGGAATGACCATTGAACTAAGGAAGTAAACAAATAAATCAACCAGCTATGGGAATACTGAGGTCCAGGCCTTGCATGACCTGAGGGCGCCGCAGCAACTTCGCACCAGGTGGACATGCTGAAAATCCACAAGGCGAGGTCCCCACACGATAGCTAATTTGTTTTTTTTCAAAAACAACTAGCTTAACTATGATTAAGTATGATTGTTGGTAGACACATCCGTTTAGTTCTTGGTCTATAAACCCACTTAAGTAACTGAGGGGCCTCACCTAATTTTTTGGGGCATTTCTTGATAACTTCATCCGCACCAGCAACACACAGCCAGGGATCTGGAGTGAACCAGCGTTCGGAGATACTCTGGTTGAGCAGCGGTCTGCACAAAAAACTGTTCCAGAGAAATCGCGGCTCCGCCGTTGACCTAGGACGATATCGGGCTGAAGCTGGGGCAGATGTTCAACCGGAAATCAACCATGATACGGATGACATTGATGCTTATATACTCATGCTATGAATGAATCGTGGCAGGTGTTCTTCACTTTCTCCAACTTGATCTCATGAAAAAAAAAGTCTAGAGACTCAGGTTGAGCCACACAAAATATATCGCTTTAATTATGGCTTAATTAAGTTAATTTAATGGCTTAATTAAAAATAACCTTATATAGTTATCCTCTGGTTATTTAACATAGCCATGCAAAATCACAATTCTTAATAGGTAAACCATCTATAAATGGACCATTTTCCATGGCTATGTTAAATAACCAGAGGGTAAATGATTTAAGATGGTCCAATCACCATCAGCTTTGTCTTGCAACGTCGAGCATCATGCTGGGAACGCTTGTCAAAGCGTCACGGCGTTGAAGGCGCTTGGTGACATCGAAGTCGTGCGAGAAGTAGAAATTGTCCTCCAAGAGGAGCAGGACCTGACGATGTTGGGCCGGGCCCATGGGAAAGCCAAGAAAAATTAGACATTTCAGGACCCTAAAATGGTACCTATAAAATATAATTGTACTATATAAAATTGGATTATATATATATAGAACATATATAAGGCCCGCAAATTCCCATAGATGTACGAATCAATGGGAATTTCAGGACCCTAAAATGGAGCTATTGTACTATATAAGGCCAATAATATATGGTAGGTAGCTCCAATAAATCGGTTCCTGAAATGGCCCTTGAACATGACCACTGAAGAATAAACTCAGGGGTATACACGCTAAATCAAAGGGATGGCGTTGCCGCCCTCGCCCAGTGATATCATGTTCTATCCTCTGTCTGCTTGGTTTCTCAGGTGTCCGATAATTTCAAATGGTTTCATTAAAGGTCGGATATTGATCAAATGTGTTTTTTCTGCAATTCGATTGGAAATGCGACAGCATGAGTAGAAGCGATAGAGTACCGCAGTTGAAAACCATGGAAAATCATAGATGATTAATCCCAAAAATTGACCATCAAACAGTTGGTTCTTCAAAGTGACCTTTTCAATCACCGATTCGAGATCACAAAATACCACAAGAAGGATCACTGAACCAACTCAAAAGGGCACATTGAGGAACCCTGTTTCAAATAGTTAGACACCATCAATTCTGAACCATGCCCGCAGTACGTTTGGTTCTATGCACACAGCACCCCCTGCAATCGTTCACTTAAGACCTTATATGCTCTGGTAATTTAACATAGCTATTTATGGAACATCACAATCTTGAATAAGTAAATGCAATTTATATTATATCACCTATAAATGTGCCGTGTTCATCCATTTTCGATTGCATTTTTTCGGAGGGTACCCCCCCTCTTCGCATGGCAAAGCACTCCATTGAGAGCCTCTGCTGCTTCACCTCAATAGTTGGTCGAAGATGGTGGAAAAAGTTTAAATGGAACATATTACTCCCATACCCCCATCAGAAACCCCAATAGTATGGGAAAATTTATGGGAACAGGGGTCCCATCATTGGTCTCATTGGGTCTAAGAAAATTCATTGGGATCCATTCTCTCCATGGACTTTGCATCACATGGAATTCACATGGATACGATCGACAACCTTTGGCTAATCCGCATGAAATTGATGATCTTTTGCTGGTTTTGGTTATTTTCTATTTATGGAAAAAACAAACAAACTGGAACATCACAAAAAACAATAAATGGAAAAGGATCCTTTTTTCGAGAAATTTTGTCCAAAACCTTGGGTATTTTTGCAAACGATCATTTTTTCTACAAGTAGAAAATGACCAAGGTTTAGTTTCGACCCATCCAGTTGGTTAGCGCACCTTTGAGCGCCCAGTGACCATTGATTTCCCACAAGGGGATGGCCCTGGCCTTCTGTACCCTATGCACCTTCATTCGGTCCACTTCCTTGGGAATGGGCGTGGGGCAGTGCCCCCAGGGTGAAAATGGTGAGATCCTGAGACAGAAATGATGAAGTGAACCCCCAACTGACCTGGTTGGTGGTTTCAACCCCTCTGAAAAATATTAGTCAGTTTGGATTAGTCTTCCCAAAATATGGAAAAATAAAACATGTTCCAAACCACCAACCCATGACATTCTACCTGACATTCTATCCATATTCTACACATATGTACTGATTCATACTTCACTACAAATAGACCTGGGGTAGCAATCAATGCCCCGTTTTCTGGTCCGGCGAGCCCCAAAAGACATATTAGTTCAGAGGGCCATAGGGTGGTGACTTACGTCTCTGCAAGCCTGCAGGCCTGACCCAGGCCCACATGGGGAATATTTACTAGGGGAAGGGATGCAAAACAAACGTCAAAAATAACAACAACAGCAGCATCAGCAACAACAGCAACATCAGCAACAACAGCAACAACAGCAACAACAGCAACAACAGCAACGACAACGACAACGACAACCACAACAACAACCACAACCACAACCACAACCACAACCACAACAACAACAACAACAACAACAGCAACATCAGCAACATCAGCAACAACGCAACATCAGCAACAACAGCAACATCAGCAACAACAGCAACATCGGCAACAACAGCAACAACAACAACAGCAACAACAGCAACAACAGCAACAACAGCAACCAGCAACGACTGCAACGACAGCAACGACAACAACAACAACAACAACACCAGCAACAACAACAACAACAACAACCACAACCACAACCACAACCCATTATAATATATATATATATAGTATAAACTTATATCATCACTGTTCAAAGCTTCCCAAAGTGATAAGATAATGCCTTTTGACATCTTTTGACATGCCAAACGCTGGGAAATGACCTCATATCCAAACATGTCATGAGGTCATGAGGACCAGCGCCAAGAGTCAATGGGAACAGCTTCAGTGACCACGAGTAAGAAGTAGTCCTGTTGAAACAGAGATGAAACACATTATAACTGAGGGGTATCACCTGGAATCACCTTCACAACAAAAATCAAATCGCAGGAAGTTTGACAGTTTGGTTTCGTAGCCACAAAAAATGATGACCAACAGCAAACACTTTGGCATCCTGGTGTCATCCTTTTTTGCGCCAAAGAAACTCCACATCAACACACCCTCCAGGAGTTTGGGGCGCTGTTGGGGTGATCTTAACGAGTAATGAAACCATTGGGGATTGTGATTTTAAACTCCATAGCTGGTTGGTGGTTGAGCCACCCCTCTGAAAAATATGAGTTCGTCAGTTGGGATGATGACATTCCCAACTGAATGGAAAAAGAAAAAATCTTCCAAACCACCAACCAGCTAGTCACAACTTGGGATATGGGGGCCTCTATATATAACCTATATCTATGGTGAAATATAACCACGCAAAGTTGTGCAACTGCACCTCCAAGTTGAGGATTCTTGTAGCTCTTCCCACTTCCAAATGTATTTCGGTTCACCCCAAGCACAGCACCTGGTTGATGGTGATCATACCCAGAACTGCCAAGCAGTTTTCTGGTGCTGCAGTGGCTGACCTCAGGATCTATCTGAAGGTTTCCCCATAAGTTTTGGAAATGGCAGATGCCAAGTTCAACTTCTATCCTTGCAAAGTGTAAGGTTTCAAGAGGAGCCACAGAGAAGCAGATCTAGCGGTGTTTTTTGATGTATGAAGGCCCAAGCGAAATGGGCACATTTTAGGGATTTTTGTGATGAGAGGGAAGCAACTCTGAAACAGAACTGTTTCCAGAACTGCAAAAAAAGACAAACAAAAGGCGATGGGTGACTTTCCCTGCCGTCTCCATCTGGCGGAGAAAAACACCAGGCTGCCAGGTAGCAATTCCACCAGCTTCTGCCGGAAATTGGCCGTGCTGTCCTGCACAGTTTCACAGGAGTTTTGTAGATGGACTTGATGGGAACTATCCTTTTGAGCTGGAAGATGTTTCTACGTGCATTTTGGGGTTCAACAATAATATGTTGGATAATATTTGGATAATAATATTGGTGGATAATATCGGATATTTTGATGTTCAACAGTAGTGATGGATCATATTTGGATGTTCCATGGCAAAAAGTTCTCCGGGATCCGTTGACTCTCCAGAAGCCGCACCAAGCCGCACAATGGCTGTGTCCTTGCCCTCCCGGGCAGCGCCAGTTTTGGCGATGGCCAGGAACCTGCAAAGTTTATATCTGCGGTTTGTGGGTTTTAACCCGTCCCAAACCCATCATCCCTTGTATATGGTTGAACACCCGTAACTGGTTGGTGGTTTCAATCCCTCTGAAAAATATGAAAGTCAGTTGGGATGATGAAATTCCCAATATATGGAAAAAGAAAAAATGTTCCAACCCACCAACCAGATAAGTATGTGTATCAGTGTATCCCTCCATTTGGTGTGTATTTGTCACTCAAATTAAATCTGCTACCATCTCCTGAAATGATAGACGCTCCAAACATCCTCCAGTGCCCCGATCAACACAGCCATTGCTCTCCAAGGGAACTGTACTTCATCACCAGTCGGCTTTGCATCCTGAACAACCATTGGTAGGTCATGTGATGTCATGTGGCTCAAGGCCAGCTGAAGTTGCAGGGGTTGGCGGATTAAGTTCCTGGACCCTGGCCTGATAGGAGCAAATCCTGACACCCCAAACACTCAGTCGAAATCATCGGAAGTTCAGCAGTCCAAACACTCAGCACTTTTTCCCACCAACTGCAAGGATCAAGGCGTAACCAACATCTTACAACTTCAAATGAGCATATGGAGCTTTCCAATCCATGGGGGTACCCCCGGTTCTCATCCATCTTGGCTTGGGATTTTCCATGAAAAGTCCCTAGGGATCATCCTAACGATGGTGAACACCGAGCACCACCGAGCTTGGGTAACGTGTAACGTGTATCCAAGGCCTATTGTTGTAAGCCCTATTATTGATATGATTGGGGTGAGATTGGGGCGGGCTTGGTTGATTCCCCATTTTGAAAATCAAATTGAAACCACCAACCCGCAAAGTTTCGCTCACCTTTTGGCTTCCTGCAAGCCATTATATACCCTCTGGTAAACTAACATAACTATGGAAAATCTCAATCTTTAATAGGTAAATCAACTATAAATGTGACATTTTCAATAGCTTTGTTTGTTTACCAGAGGGTATCTTAACACCTCAGCCAAGCATCCCTGATGATGAGCAAGGTGCGGCTAGAGTGGATCAGCCAGCGGCCCATGGCGCAATGGCTGGATTTGTAGATTGCTTCTGTGGAACTCACATGGTCGCCATGTTCAATTTGCAAGTGATGAATGGATTGTGGCCATCCATGCCACAATTTGAATCCTCACTATCCATTTGGGAATGGTTGGAATCCTATCCATTTATGGTGATGACTGGGGGATGGTTTAAGACATTCTTTTAACCACATTATACATAATAAGTATACCCATGAATTGATGGCCATCCACCAGTATGCCTTATTGAATATACAATCCATCGCCCATAGCACACGTGGTTATGCGTAACAGCCAACAGCCAATTTCCGCTTGAAGTGGTTTCTGGGGCTTGGTTCTGACGGTGAAGAAACCGGTTGCTTTCCATCACTGCAATATTTTTGTTGTACCATCTGATTATTACCATATAAATGGAGGTTTCAAGCTGGGAAAATCATCTATATATAAATGGGCCATGGCTTCCATGGCTATGTTAAATAGCAAGAGGGTAAACCCAGCGAACCATCCCGTGAACCAGCCATGTGTCATTTTTCATCCCAGTCATAGCACTAGTAGAAATCTTGGGACATTCCCAGGAGACGCCGTCTGAGATACAAACAGCAAGGACTGCGCAGTGCAGGACATCTGTGTGAAATGTTGCCCTCTGGTAAACGTTTACATAACTATGGAAAATTGCAATTTTTAATGGGAAAACTCCCTATAAACGGCCATTTTCAATAGCTATGTTAAATTACCAGCGGGTATATGGTGTCCAGCGAATCACCAAACCTGCTCACCATTCGCGAGTCACCATTCACATGCGGTGAACCACCAAACATGTGAAATCATGTAAATTTAACCGATTCTTCCATGGCATCTTTTCCACGGATCGATCCGTGAAAATTGCAACCAGGTCAACCTGAAATCGCTTTGCCAAACCCACCCTGGTTGGTGGTTTCAACCCAGCTGAAACATATTAGTCAGTTGGGATGATTATTCCGAATGATTATTCCCAATATGGGACAATAAAACATGTTCCAAACCACCAACCAACACCAATATGAAACAGGAAAACTCAGGCGAAAAAGTGTTTGACCTGCAGAAATCCACCGAAAATCCACAGGTCCTTGGTGCCATACTTCTTGTGTGTGGCCGCTCCCCAGCCTTCCCTCGGCAAATTGGGACATGTAAAGGGACACCCTGTGGCAGGCTTTAGGGACTGACCAACAGGGTTTAGGGGATGATTCCCCGAATCTTAACGGTCATTCCTCTACCATCATTAAAATTCATTAACCATCATTCACAGAAAAGTCATTCACCCAAATCAGAAAGTTCCCACTGATATTCCATTTAAATTCCATTTATACCCCATTAAATCCCACTAATAATTCACTACCCACAATTCAAATACGCCCATTCGCGGATGGTCTCCCCCAATCCTCACGATCATTCATCAACCACGGTTATCTTTAACGCCCAAGGAGTAGCATACCCATAAAATGGTGGCTATCCATCAACATTATGAACATTTGGTTCATGATTAATTCATGGTTAAATCCCTAGGCAATTCATCCATATACATCTGCCACGTTCCCACAATAGTTTAATCATCATCATAGATCCGTCAAAAACCACCATGTTTAAGTCAGTTAAGTTAAGGCACCATTTTTAGCAGCTAAATCATCGAATTTAAACGGGCAATTGTCCGTTATGTTTTTCCAATTTCCAGGGTGAAGCAACCCAGATGTTTCTTGGTTTCTATATAAACCGAATGGATCATTTATAAACAGGTCAATTTGCATAATCATCATCATATGTCATATCTCCACTATGTTAGTTGGCTAAGTCACCATTTAGTATAGGGTAAACGAACCATTTTCTTCCATTCTCTTCCGTTTTTCCTCCATTTTTCCATTCCTCCCTGATTTTCCCATGGATTTTCATGGGTTTTCCATTGTTTTCCCTCATTTTCCCTAGGTTTTCCATGGTTTTCCTCCACCTTTCCCTAGGAAAATCCCCCCCGGGACGCCCCCGGACCGGTCCAAGGCGCCGCTCCGCCGTGACGCGCGCGGCTTCCAGCAGGGCCATCGCCTCGTTGGGCCGCAAGAGGTCCTCAAACTCCACCACCTGGGCGAAGTTTGGGGGTCACAATAAGTGACATTACTTGACTAGTGATAATGGGATATATTAATAATATTGGTGGTATGATATAGTGATTGTCACCATGCTATTAATGGATTAATCCGGTATAATAGTGATAATTGAGTATCTTCACTAGTGACATAATTATATATTAATGATGGGGTTCTTAGTTATTATCATAACTGGTAATCATATCCTATGGTTATAGTCAAGTAGTGACAGTAATTAGAAAATAACTAAGATATTAACCAATTCTATGGTTATTAGATCTTATTAGTTATATTTAACTTAGTTATAATATTCTATGGTCACAACAATTACTGAATTTGGGGATCACAAGTAGTGACATACCCGGCCTGGTAAACCTACAAAAAACCATGGAACATCACCATGCTATTAATGGATTAATCGAGTAGAATAGTGATAATTGAGTATGATATAGTGATAATAAGTAGATTAAGTAGATATAAGTATCTATAAGTTATCCCGATTAATACACTGATAATACACTGATAATACATGTAATATACTGATAATGGGATATATTAATAATAGTTGTGGTATATATCATTAATAACCAGTATTGCGGGCTTATCCCATCATTGAAATTTAATATTGGTATATATTGATACCACTGATATTAATAATTTCATTAATGATGGGATATCAATAACTATATAACATTAAGTGACCATAATATGTAGTTTGGAAGTAAGTGATATGAAAAAAAACACATAGTTCACCATGAACTATTCATGATGGGATAAGTCCATATGTAGGTGATCATCAACTGCCAGAAGAATAAGGTTACGGATATCTCTCTCCATCGCCATTGCCAGGAGTCTAGCCAAATATACTGACAACAAGTTATTATATTTTTAAACATATTAACATCATTGATATTAGTTATGGGATAACCCCATTGATATGGAATCACCATAGTTCACCATGGAATATATAGATGACAGGATAAGCCCAACTACAAGGAGGTGAACTCACATTATTAGGGAACTGCCCTCAGAGGAATAAGGTTAGGGATATATATCATGATATATCCATATACTGACAATAAGATAATATATTTTATAGAATATTATGTTAATTAGGCTCCTCATATTCTTAGGGAAACCATCGAGGCATCAAGAGGAATCATCTCACTTAAGCCCAGGGACGTCCAAACCAGTTTTCATAAGTTTTCCACAAATGGGAGTACCCCAAGCTCGCTGGATGGTTTATTTCATGGAAAATCCCAAAACCACATGGATGATTTAAGGGTATCCCCATGGATTGGAAACTTCGCAACGTTGATATTCTTATGATATTTAGGAAGGTGTTCATTTATTTGGAGGTGTTCAAACTCATGTCAATATCAATAATCCAAACTAATGATTAATCAAGCTGATGTCTGGGGGGTCAATTCTTAATATCAATCAGTGATTCATGATAATTATCCAAATGTTATATGGTTAGTAGTAAATGCTATGGTGATAAGCGGATTAGACTCTAGACGCCCAAATTCTGCACCCGGTTTCATGTAGGTCGTAGCGGCACACATCACGTGACTCACCAAGTTGCTGTGTCCAAAATGAGGTCACAGTTGCAGCTATTCAGAGTCAGCCTTGGAAGCGGTTTCCCATCCCTGGACAGTACAGCCACTGTACAACCGTGCATCTTTCACTATGAAGCATTGAGATATAAAGAGATTTCATGAAATCTCTACACGCGTCATAGCTGGGTGGGTGTCCGAATGCCTCGCAAGATTGTTTTTTCATGTTTTTTCTTCGCTTCTCAGTTGGAGGTTTCCTAAAATGGAGGTACCCCCAAATGATCCAAGTCATCAGACCATTTAGTATTGAAACCATTTGAAACCCATGGCGACTTGCGGATCCCCCACTTTACGACACCCTCATATCTCCATTTCTTTGTTTGACACCTCGGTGTGTGTGTGTTTGTGCAAGAACCACCTTCCAAACCTTCCACGGCCTCGAATTGAGGGCCCAGAGCATCAAATGAATAAGTACCTGACGCGCGAGCAACTGGTTGCCACAGGCTGGTGCAAAAAACATCAAAAAACCGCCTTTCATGAATAATGATGAGAACATCCTTTACAACACCCACCCACCCGCGTAAATCATACTGTAATTGTTTTCGCCTTCCCAGCGGTTCACACTAGCCGGATGGTGGAATTTCTGCTTTGATGTTCCAGCAAAACTAGCAACACCGGTTGATAAGCAAATAATATTGGCTATCAATAACTTAGCTTGTCATGGATATTGGCGTTCCCTAAGCCAACTAATATTATGGTTACTAGTGGATAATATCGCCGCCTTTTTTCTAACCAGTCCAGCAGCTCCAGCCATGCATTCACATCACGCGCCTGGAAGAAAGGAGGCACACCTTTTCAGTGCTGTTCTAGCCCCTTGCATTTTTGAATAGATGCTGGCTCTATTAGAAGAGAAGCTTCCTTGATACTTCCTAAGATTGATTGTGAAGGTCCTTGTTAACTTTGGCTCAGCCAAAACTATGGGGCTACAGCACTGCCAGCACTGCGGTTTCATTGCAGATTTCATTACACGAGCACAGCTATGGACACAATTCCTCAATGAAGGCTTCAGAGAGCCTAGAGAGCCTGCAAAACGCAGTAGAAGGCGGCGGTCAAAGCACGTTTCCTTTGCGGGGGGCACCGTGTTGGGGGGCACCGTGTTTCGCAGGTGCCGAAGGCAAAACTTCAACATTAGGACCAGAAGGAAAATGCAGAGAGCAAGCGCCACCATCCGTAGGAGTCTCCGCATTGGGGCTCTTGTGGCAAAGGAGAAGCATCCTTCATCTTTTTCAGGAAGAGCAGCCGCAGCAGTAGCAGCATCTGAAGAGTAGTCCGAAGGATCCTGGGAAGAGGCTGAAGAGTCATTGACAAAGATCCAACCAAGATGATGCGGATCAACTGCTGAATAGAAACACGGCTGGTGGCGATTCAGAATGGCTTTTTCAAGGCCAAATGGGTCTTGCACGTGCTTGCTTCTACTCATTGGAGACCCATAACGACGCTCCAATCTCCAGACCAATAGATCGCTGAAGCACTCTTCCTCTACATCTTGAGAGATAAAATTTGGGTGGCAGGATGCTTGCACGGAAACATCTTCAAGTTCAAGTTCTGCAGCTTCAGTGACCATGTGCCCAGACTCGCAAGCATCTGATACTATCAAAAGGTGATGGGCCGTTCCCTTCTCCCTTGCGAAGTACCACTTCTGCAAGATGAAAAAGAGACTCACCAACTCCTTGTTGGACAAAACCCAACAACCTCTCTCTCCATGGAAGATCCCCCACAAAATGTGCAAATCACTCTCTGTCTCAAAGAACTCCTCGATTTTTCCCATAAATTGGGTGAGAGAGAGCCTGCCACCAAACTGACACTCTGCCGGAATCTTCATTCTACGAAGCACCTTGCTGGCATCCTCGGCATTTTTATAAGCGCCTTCCAAGGGTTCAAGACCCGTTACATGGGAAGAAATGATCAAGGCATTCTTCGTGGGGATTTCCATGACTGGTCAAAGAGCCACCTTTGGGCTCCCATGACTTGTCAGCTGGAACCCTTTTGAGTAGGAAACGGCCGGCAAGATCAAGCAATCATTGTGATGACAACGAGTCACAAAAGCGATTAAGCACCCTTAGGATTGCATCGAAATGCATGATTGATCGGCACGTCGAAGTGACATCACAGCAAACTGTGGGGCAAGCGCTAAGAATTTCAAAAGCGTTTTCGAAGAATGGATCCCTTCAACCAATTTCAAATTTCCATTCCGCAGTGTGGCGCACTGAGCGAAGAATGGAGATGATGTAGACAGTGCAAGCACATTCAAGCGCGGCGTTCCGTCAAAGCAAAACAAATCCGACAAAAACAACAACAATTTGTGTATCGGGTGGTTTATTACCCTCTGGCTATTTAACATAGCCATGGAAAATCACCATTTTTAATAGGTAAACCATCTATAAATGGGCCATTTTCCATGGCTATGTTAAATAACCAAAGGGTAAATGGTCCTTCTCATGTTGGATGCACCAGCCGTCAATTTGATTGATAGACACTTTCGGCCCACTCCTTTCGACGCACTGAGCCCAGTCCAAAACTAGTCATGTTTCGATTTCCAACCTTGCACAAGTAGCGTGTTTTTGTGCTTGGGCTTCACGGAATGGGCACACCACCACCACACATACCATACACACACATCATGTATGTAGATAGGATAGGATAGGACAGGACAGGATAGGATAGATAGATCGGGATACTTTGGTTAAGCCCCTTCAGATTGAAACAACACACAAGAACAATACCAGTCCAAAAGTTGTCCATAATCCCACATCGGTATTGCTTTGTACTATTGAGATGCGCTGCATGCATGACACCACCCCAACCCCAGCCCCCTAATCCCCCACTACTTCCCCCCAAAACCTCAAGGTCTGAACATGTCTGAACCCCGATTAGAGATGCTGTTGTGAAATGCCCGAAGACGGCAAAGGGGACTCAACCCAAACATACACGTCACATATAGGTTAACCATGATTAACCTGGTTAGTCGTTTCCAATGTTATTGTTTCCTTTCAATCTCGTTGGCAGCAGCTTTGACATTATAGTTAATTTCTAGGTCTAGTTATATACCTTCTCAATGTTTATAGTTTATAGGTACCGGCCGAAGGTTACATTACAGTACTGCATCTATTGTCCCTTGGGTTCTTAGTTTTCTCATATTTTCTCCTAACCTCTAGTGGCTATATGCCTGGTGTCACGTACCAACAAAGGACCTGAACTTTCTCCGATGGGTAGAGCAGGCTCCCAACTTCCGTGGTACTTCAGGTTTCGAGCCTGTCTTCAATAAGTTTGGTGCTGGTTCTGACACGGCCTCACCCTGAGAATGAAGCCCTGCATCTTGTGTTCCATGTCATTGCCACACACACACAGTTGATGCCACGAAGCCGCAACAAAAAATGCTGAAACATGTTGTCCAGTGCCAAACATGCAAAAATCAAGCTAATCTCATGTTCAAAAAAAAACTGTCCGCTTCAAAATTGCAAATGTACATTACCAACCCTTCAGAACCCTTCAAAACTCCTGCGGCGCTGAGTACATGGAGACGTGAAGTAGGGTACCTGCGGCCATCATGATCAGTAATGGCAAGGAGTATCATGATTTGCTTGTTACTGCTGGTTCCCCTTTCTCAGCAAATGTGAACAATGTCATTCGGAATCATTGTCACTAGAAAGGGCTAGGCTAGAAAACAACATCATGCTGGATTCGATGAACATGTTGATGCATGCCATGCCCTCTATTGTGCTACAAGTCAGACTAAGGCATCACCCCGCCGCACCGGAGGCGGCTTGCGCTTTCTGCCCGCGGAGATCGTTCCGTCTCTAGAGAAGCTTCCTATGATTGGCATAGCTTCCTTTGGAAGATAAAGGCAGGGCCAGTGCCTGGAGAGAGTTCTATACATGTCTCCATATCATACCATGCTGAATTTTGAATTTCCAATATCTAATTTCCATTCTCCGCCGGCTTCTGCACATGCCTGCCCTGGCAAGGGGCCGTACCCAAGCCCGGACGCAGCATCCGCGCAATCTTTTTTGAGCCTCAGTGTACAAGCCGATACCTGGACGTCTGCGCAGGAGATTGAAGTGGGGCCATTTGCCGAAATCTTCAAGTGCGGCAACATTGGGCAATCTAATGAAGTTAAACATGCCATTCCTCTCAGATAGTGGGCTCTGTCGGTGGGAAGGCTGGAACAACGTCAAAAATGTGAAAAGAACGCAGACAATGACCACTTCGCCCAAGAAGTAGAAATCTTTCACAAACAGACTGCTTCCTTCATCACTCTCAGCGACGGAGCCATCAAGGCTACAACTTTCAGACGAATCTGACAAGTCCGAGAAGACTGCAGACGTATCGATAACGGCCCAGCCAAGGTCATCTGCACAAACTGCAGAATAGAAACATGGTTGATGGCAATTTAGAATGGATCTTTCAAGATGCACTTTCATGTCAATCTTCCTCTCTCTGTGACACTGGAACCTATAGCGCCGCTCCAATCTCCACACCAGAAGGTCGCTGAAGCACTCTCCCTCTGTATCCAAAGAAGTGAAACTTGGGTGGCAGGATGCTTGCACGGAAACATCTCTGAGTGCAAGTTCTGCAGCTTCAGTGACCATCTGCCCAGACTCGCAGGCATCTGATACTATCAAAAGGTGATGGGCCGTTCCCTTGTCCCTTGCGAAGTACCACTTCTGCAAGATGAAAAAGAGACTCACCAACTCCTTGCTGGACAAAACCCAACAACCTCTCTCTCCATGGAAGATCCCCCACAAAATGTGCAAATCACTCTCTATCTCAAAGAACTCCTCGATTTTTTCCGTGAATTGGGTGAGGGAGATTCTGCCACCAAACTGACATTCTGCCGGAATCTTCATTCTACGAAGCACCTTGCTGGCATCCTCGGCATTTTTACTGGCGCCTTCCAAGGGTTCAAGGCCCTTTACATGGGAAGAAATGATCAAGGCATTCTTCTTGGGGATTTCCATGACTGGTCAAAGAGCTACCTTTGGGCTCTTATGCCTTGGAACCCCTTTTGAGCAAGAAGGGGCAAACCAAGCAGCTCAACTTTCGAAAATCAGACACGGAAATTGGATGAAATTGGCACAACATCACTGAGACTGAAGATCACAAGACTGCATAGCGGCATAGCTCTTTGACAAGTCACCGTAAAGTCACATGAAGCAGCGAGCAATTGTGTGTGTGGCACGCCTTCAAGACTGAGTTCACAGAAATCACTCCTTCAAATCACCTTTAAACGTCCATCCTGCAATGTGGCGCACTGAATGGAGAACGAAGATGATGAAGACAAGGCAGACGTGGCGTCCGGTCGACGCAAAAGGGACAACAAGACTAATTGAAGTTGCTGCTGACAGGCCCGGCCAACAAAACCACATCAAAGGCCAGAGATTGCGAAGGAGCAACTTTAGATTTGTCACAGCGATTGGGAAGTATAGAGTTTGTTTTTCTCCTGAGTATAGCAAATATTTCTAGATATCCGCTTGCCACCCACTTTCTACCATTCAAACCTTGGGGAATCCCTCGGAGCCTGGTTGTTAAGTTATGCCTGCTTTCGATTCAAATTGTTCTATGCATTTTTTGACCGCACATAGCATCATACACACTCTGGAATTCCTCCCACAATAGAACTATATTCATGACACGCACCCCAAACAGTCTCAGGTTGGAAAATCCCCCCAAGCAGCATGAATTGACCTTGGCCAACTATTGTTGCGCTCCCCATCCCAAACTGGTGTCTTCCAAATATGGGTCATCCCTTCCGCTCATCACATCTTGCTCCGCCCAGTCACATGTCAGATGGCGCCGACCTTGGCTGGAATGGCAAGTGGGGGATGGCTCAAATACATTTCCTGTGCGCTTGCGGCATATCTATCATTATTATTCACTATTATCATAGGATATCATAGGAAATCAATTTTGAGGGCAAGACACGCATCTCCGTCCAATTCTGAGGCATTTTACTTCTGCTGGACAAGATCGAAAGGAGGACTGACTCAGAGCCACATTCCCGTCTAATCAGTAGGCTCTATGGCCTTTCATTGGATCCTAATTCTTGACAGATCTTGAGTCGGCTAATTTAACATAGCTATTGAACATCTCCATTTTTTGTAGCTATGTTTTTCAAACGCTGGGTGATGGTTTCCAGTTCGCCAACTGTAACACATTACCCGAAGGTAGCCATTTTTATAGATGTGTGGTATTTTCTGAAGGTGAATTTGAATAGAAATGAGATGATATGAGTTCAGCTGATTTACCCTCTGGTAACCAAACATGACAATGGAAAATCTCCCAAAACGGGCCCCCCAGCTCGGATGTCTCCGGCGTGCGCTCCAGAGGCACCTGGCCATGGGTGACCATGACTTGGTATAGATTGACCCATGGTGACGACTGGGGATCCATAGGTAAACAGAAACCAGCAATGGGTCACCAAATTAGGACGATCAATGAATTTAGGAAGTTTCACGTATTGAGGTGTAGATGATTGTGGCTGAGACCTCAAGTTGGATGCTTCAATCCTATTGAACTTCGAAAATCCATGAAAATCCAAGATCATACAAGGCTGGCTGATAGTTCCACCTTCCTGGTGCAACAGCTATCCAACTTGGATACTGGCAAAATGTTCATCATAATATTTAATCAAGAATCAAGGGTCCAAAACAGCGTAAACAGCAAACCTGTCTTCTGCAAAAGCCCGTGGCCCATTCATACTCAAATGATTGCAAGTCCCAAAAAAATGAAAAGTCAAGCCCCACTAAAACAGTGTTAAACGACTGTTCTATCCGGATTTGCTTAATCCTCCCCCAAAACAAATCAGTATAGATTCCCGAAAATGGTGGAGTTCCCATTTGGAAAACAAAACATCTTAAATTCAGCATTAGAAGCAATACCAAAAAGATAGAGAGTAATTAATAATTTCAATAATTAATCCCAAGTAGACTACTGGTTCTATCTTTTTGTAGATTGCTTGATTTTTTGCGCCCGGTGCCTTACGCCGCCGTCGCCGCAAGGGCGGAGCCGTGCCCTCCACCGCGCGGCGAACAACGCCGCCAGACCGGGAACGGCAGCGCACCGCGCGGCGAAGAACGCAGGCGGCCGCGGTGCCCAGAAGCACCTGCCGGCTCGGGATCTCACTGCTGGAGGCGGGGATGAGAAATCCCAAAAAATTGAGAAGGGACCCTGAGGAGCACCCATTAGTAGAAGCATGTAGAAGCTGATGGATTCGAAATTTGAGTTTGGGTCACTAGGATTTATGGCCAAAAGTCACCTGAGTGAATCAGAATTTAGGAAAGACACCAGATGATGATCCTGATTTCATACAGAGTCCCGCTGTTAGTGCAGCTGACATTGCGGAAGACTTGCTACTGCTACAACCAACTTTAGCCAGAAAACCACGCAAACCTTGAGCTGCGATCAGTTCACTTGTGAATCATGTGAGATGTCGTGAAAAGGTGCCATCAGGGATTGCATGGCATTTCACATCATTTCAATTTCACATCATTTCCCATAGGATCCATGTATGGTATATTAGTATATATGGGGTATATTGATGGTAAATGTTACCATATATAGCATGCATGGATCCTATGGGTTTTTAAATCATTTCAAATCATTTCAACATCCGCAGCCTCTTTCGAGCAAACGCTTGCGAGCCATCCAGCCTTCAAATCAAAAGATGCTCACAAATTGTCTGCTGGCTGGAATCAGGGGAAATGCCTCTCGTAAAAATCCAGTGCTTGCTACTGCATCGATTCGACGTCAATTGCCAACATCAATTGCACCTGAAACGGCCTTGGTTTCCTAGGCCGATTTAGGAGGTTTCCTAAAAATCAGACTTCCCCCAAGGTTCATCTATTTTCAGCCAGGGCTACTTCCAGCCAGGGCATCCCTTGCCTCACGAGGTTGGTTGGACTTCGCCACCGTCAGCGGCGCCCGCGGCGCCACGGCCGGCGCCACGGCTGGCGCCACGGGCGCCGCGCCCAACATCGCCATGGCCCAGGGTCGCCAAGGCGCAGCAAACGCAGCTGGGGCAACAAAGGTTCGCGGACCAATGGCTGGCTCGAAATGTACAGGAACCCAGTGATATTTGCCCAAAAAAAAGGTCCAAAATGGTCCGTAGATCATAAGATGTTGCCATTTTGGGTTCCCCATTGAAATCAACAGCAAATCTGAGAGGTCTTACCAGCCATCATCCTATGAAGAAAGGGCTGGTGAAAAATGAAGTATCTTCCCCTACACAATGGATTGAGTGGGGTGCTCAACTCCCACTCTTAACCCAATTTGAAGGTGCTCTTCCGAATCATCTCGAAAATGTCTGGTGAAATGGCATTGAAATAGTCAGGAACATCTAGGAACTAGTACAAATTGAAGGTGATCTAAGATACCTAAGGGGCATCCATCCAGGAATTCCTGGCAGCTATGGTGTTCGGGAGGTTGAACGAGCGTAAAATTTCATAGACTCCAAAGCGGGGTGGCGCAACTCCGGTATCGTGCCTTGGGTCCTTGAATCAAATCCAAGTTTCCCAATAAAAATATGGTTATTTAATGGTTATATATGGTTATTTAATGACTATAATTATATAGTTATTGAATGGTTAATGTGGGTAAAACAATGTCATCAACCACCCATGACCGGGAATGGTTTTAAACATGGTGATGACTGGGGGATGGTTTAAAGTTTATCACATTTGTTTTACGCACATGATTTCCAAACATATCTCACAAAACTACCAACACGCCAGACTCCATGGAGGCGCAACCACTGATGGATTCCCAGTTTGCGATTTTTTCTCCAGCGGCAACGCCTGCGACGCAGACAACAGGCGCCATTTTTTGGTCTTTAGACAGCCACCAGGCTGGGATTGAACGAAACAAATTCCAACTACCCTCTGCTTCTTTAACATTGCTATGGAAAATCGTTCATTTATAGATGATTTTTATGATGGTTTTACCTTTAAACAAAATTAAAAATGGAGATTTTCCATGATTTTCCATAGCTACATCGAATTACCAGGGGGTAATTGCTACGTGCACTGCAAATCCTTTGGGAAGATCAGCCAGAAAGCCCAGGCCAGCTATTGGCCATGCAATCTTGGCTCCTCCTAGTGCCTACGTGGTTGGTGGTTGACCAATGCCCCAAATATGTCAAAGTCTGGGTGAATCGTCCTCCTTACCTTGAGAACGAAATAGGAAATCCCATTTCACATGGGGTTTTATGGGCTAGATACCCCTTCAATCAGTTTCATTCCGTACCGCTCGTAGGTATCAGTAAAGCACAGCTTTAAAACACCTATTGAACTCCTCGAAGCCAATCAAACCAACAACCGCTATACCCTCTGGTAATTTAAGAGTTTGCTATTGAACATGGCCATCTACTTCGTTGATTTTATTTTTTTTCCATTGTGATTTTCAATAGCTCTTTGATGTGTTCTGTGTGTACCAGAGAGTTGTCATCTCACAACTGGATCTTCTTGGGTATCATGGTATATCATCCCACGATTTTGATTGTAGCTTAATCATGGGGAAAATCCCAAAATGAAACCCGCAACCAGATCCAACCATCCAGTACATACCCTCTGGTAAGCCTACAAAAAACCATGGAAAATCACCATGCCATTAATGAGAAAACTCATTATTTCAATGGCCATGTTCAATAGATTTTTGTTTGTTTACCAGAGGTTAACCTATAGTGGATTTACCCATTGAAAATGGTGGATCTTTCCATAGTTTTTTGTTAACGTTTACCAGAGGGTAATATCCCATTTTATAAGATTTTACCTACATTTTACGATCCTAAAAGTCCCATTCTTAAAACAAAAAATGACACCACCAACCAGATCCAACCATCCTTGGTACATACACAACTGGATTATAGCTATTGAACATGACTTATAGTGAATTTACACATTGATAGCATGGTGGATCTTTCCATCGTTTTTCCCGAGGGCGTCTGAGCGCAGGGTTCTTCCAATAGTGGAGGTCTGTAAAACATCTTCTCATCTTCACATCTTCTCTCACATCTGCTCATCTTCACATCTTCTCTCACATCTTCTCTCACATCTGCTCATC
>Ga0126342_10004088_pt1 | contig 24630 bp, 26 predicted proteins | sample Cyp1metagenome_FD_92528 | JGI IMG/M metagenome (GOLD analysis project Ga0126342, IMG submission 92528) | Coral microbial communities from Lord Howe Island, Old Settlement Bay, Australia - Cyphastrea 1 metagenome | ecosystem: Host-associated > Invertebrates > Cnidaria > Coral ...
ATCATGAAACATCATGAAACATCATGAAACATCATGAAACATCATGAAACATCATGAAACATCATGAAACATCATGAAACATCATGAAACATCATGAAACATCATGAAACATCATGAAACATCGTGAAACATCGTGAAACATCGTGAAACATCGTGAAACATTATGAAACATCATAAAACCAAAATGTGCATTTGGCAACTTTGGTAAAGCGAAAGTACTTGCTCCAATGGTTCAATCTTGCTCTCTGCAGTTTCGGTGCCAACCTTCATCACCAGCCAAATGCTGTGCAGAATGAATCCAGCAACCCAAAAAAGGGCAGAGGCCTGGCACCGAGAAAGGCTACGTCGGGTACGTCGGGTACGTGGCGAGGGAAGGCTGCACATGGCTGAACCATCTGAACCTGATTTGTTCATTAAAAAAATCTGCAGAGTGATGGCAACGGCACACGAACCAGTCACAAGTCCGTTCGAGTCTGGTCAGAATTGCTGCAAACTGCGCAAGGTCCACAAGGCCCACAAGACGAAGAATCAAATTGAGGTTGCCGTTCATCAGGCTTTGGCAAAACGCAACCTGAAACACGTTGCGTCGCAGAGGTGTGTTCTTTGCGTTCCCACATTCCTTCAAGTGTCTTTACTGTTTGAAGTTCACCTGTGTCGACACATGCTATCCAGTCAGGTTTTCCTCGAAAAAAACTTTTTATCGACTGTCTGACTTCAAAGAAACAGACTTCCTTCTGCTAGAAGCTCCACAGCCTCCGAAGCTCCTAAAACTTGACTGGCTTCTGATGGTTTCTGCTTGAAGACTGCAAGCCAGACTCCACTAAAGATATCTAAAGATATCTAAAATATACTAAAGCTTCAGATGCTTCTGGTTCCACTGATGTAGCATCACGCAGTGCAGCATACAGTGTATCAGCCCTGAGAGGTTAAGTCGTTATATGTTGTTATCCTGGGCTCAGAGTCGCATTCCCCGCATTCCCCGCATTCCTCGTATCCTGAGTCGTCTGAGTATCCAAACGACTCCATGAAGGACTGCCCCTGCTGCAAAGCAGACCTCATCGAACAAATCGCACACAGCTTGCGAGAGCTAACTGGTTGCAACAAGTTGTAAAATGATTGTAAAATGATTGTAAGATGTTGTAAGCACATGCGACCCTAGAGGCTCCCATGAAACGCTGCAGGTACTAAAATCATGACAGCAAGCCTTTTTGTGCTGGCTAGTGTGGACCTGATCTCCAACACAATTCAGTTCTCTTCCGTGCAACTCCTACTCAAAGGCGTACTGGAAGCCTCAAATTCTCCATAGTGTTTGACAGCATCGAATTTTGAACTGACTGACCATATCTGACCATCATGAATTAAATGATTGTACAGAATTTCGGGAAATGTTTAGCTAAATGTCGGATACTACGCAACAAAAGTTCTGCGGTCTGCGGTTGCATTTGCCATGGTCTCAATATTTGATAGGAGTTAGCTGCTTAGCCGTTGCACGCATGGTGACATGCACGGACTGGGAAGATCCCAAAGACCAAAAGTTCGTCTTCCAGAGTAAACCTGTATGTTCGCTCGTCACACACCATGGCTCAGTCCCGCTGCGATAAGGGGGCTTCCAGGTTCACTGTGCTAATCTGTGCTGACGATGTCAAAACTGATCACATCAAACGTCTATGACGATTCTGCGATGAACATCAAGCGGGTATCTGTCGGGTATGTCCGGTATGTCTTGAAATTAGCACCAACGAACCCACAAATTTGAAATATGTTTTTTTTTGGTATAAACACATAAATAAACTCCTCCAACCAATCTATTGGGGCATTTTTGAACTTTTGGAGGCATACCATGGCATAGCCCTCCGATGAGCTCTGGGAGCTTGCTGAACCCGACTGCCAATGCGTCGGGTGTGCTACCGGAGCTTCTCAGAATGCCCGCGGGATGCTGTCTTGACTCACGAAAACTTGAATCAACAGCGTCACATACTTTGCGAAGGAGATGAAAGCCTGGTGAATATGATACTGTTGATGGGCCTGTTTCAAGCTGTTTCACTTCAGCTGCGCGCAGCCTGCGGAATGAGAAGTACTTCTAAAACACGGAAGTCAAACAAGCATGCCAAAACCGAGACAGGAACCCAGTACAAAACTTAAGCCATAGGCGTTCTGTCTGGGGCACCTTCTCAGGCAATGTGCAAAATAAGATGTGCTGACACTATCTGACACGTGTTATGAAAAGTAGTCAAGCCATGTCAAGCAGTCAAGCCACGTCAAGCCGTGTCAAGCCATGTCACACCTGACTACAGCACTTCAGTACACTTCAGTCTGATTGGCATAACACCTTCTTGGTGAATGTCGGACGTCAGTGAATGTCTGTGACCTATGGTGATCTATGATGATCTTGTGACAAGAAATGAACAAAATGAGCGCTCAATTGCAGGTAGCAGAATCATGCCATTCTGCGTCCATTCTGCGTCCAGCTTGTGCACTGCGAGAATTTGTGCTGTGCACTGCTGTGCGTGCACTTGTCGCCAACCGTTTGATTTCCATCTTAAAATTCACATCGATCTGATGAGACTGCTGGATGATCTCAAAAAAACGGCCCAGGCTAAAGCGTCTCAAAGGGAGCATAGCTCGATTTGGAGCCTCTACAAGTAGGGTAGATGTGTTTTGAAGAGACTTTACTCGATACTGTACTGCTGCAAGCAATAGCTGCAACACATCTTGTTGAGCTCCCGGAAGCTTTCCACATTTGTCTCTCAGAAGCGAAAGCATCAAGGATAAAAGTTCGCGCTCATCCAACCCATCCAAGAATTGCCTTTCATTTCTGTTGAGGTTGCATTTCCGCTTGGCATGTCCAAGGTGACAAAACTCGCAAAGGAAACCTTTGGTGCACTTGGAGTAAAAAGCACGAATACATGGAGATGCGCAAAGCTCTGGATGGCCGTAGCTTCCACAGGAGATTGGTGTATCCTCGGAGACTGAGGACGTGTACGATGTCCCGATGTCTTGTCTGTGTTGTTATTATCCTAAAGCAAAACATCCAACACCACCAATGTTTCTATTCTTTATATTTCTCAATTATTTTTATATTTCTTTCGAGTTCTTGGAAAGAATTACAGAATCGAGCTTCCAACTGCCAGGCAAAAGAATCAGCTGCCTTTTGTAAGAGCTTGTCTTGTGATTCCTCCTCAGGGCCAGACATTGTGCGCATCAAAAAAAATGAAGAAGCATGAAGGAGCTAAAAAACAAAACATAGTCCTTGATTCGATTGATCCTATGTTTTGATCTCGCTTGCCATTCAAAATCTGAAGGACGCTCGGAAGCGATGGCAGGTTGTAGGGCTTTACAACAACAAATGACCCAAACATGGCTTTCGTACATTGGTAAGTTGCTAAAAGAGCTTCAAGTCTTAAAGGACCTTCTTTTATCTTCTTTCAACAATCCTTCACATTGCTTCTTTTCATCTGGACGTTCAACTAGTCTTTCTGTGGAATCTTGTCACCTCTTTGCAAGACTTGCGCATCATTTTCTGCCTTCCCACACGTTCAGAATTTTGATTGCCAACAGAAGGTTTGAGAAGACTGCTACACATTTGGCACCACAACAGTCTTCTCTTCAAAAGCCTTTCCATTCTGCCAAGCAACTGGTTTGGATGCTGCGCCGAGTGAGTGTCGACGACGATCCGATGGGGATTCCAAGTCGACCACCTCCAAGAAGGTCCCGCGACACCTAGAGATCACTAGACATCACTAGACGTCGAAATTCTCAGAAACTCTCAGAACATCCATGTAACATATAATATATATATATATATATGTATATATATATATATTATTATATATATATATATACATACTCAACTCTTCACAACTCTGGGCTTGACTCCAACCCTCAGACTACCAGTGACTAGAGGGTCTGCCAATGAAATCAAAATTCACTGCGTGTAGAACACTTTTCTGTGGTGCAACCCATGCATTCGATATACGAGCAAATTGAAGAAGTATCAAACAGCTGATCTTGAGCACCAAAATCTGGGGAACATATTGTAAACATGTGTAATTAAACTGTCAGAAATAAAGTGAAATTGGCTATTGGCACCATGGTTCAAACGAGGCACTTCAGCGACATGACGGTATGGGTTAATGATGGTCAACGGTAATACGCCAGATTTTATAAGTTCGGCCCCAGCACATCTCGGAATCAAAACATCCAGAGCCAACGTGGCAGCAGGGTTTCAAGCGGAACCAGTAGACTGCATTGCACGAGCACAACATGGCACAATTGATTTTTCGAAATGAAAACATGGCCCAGAAAGGAGGCGACAGTGAATGGAGAGCTTGAATTCAGAATTCACTGGTACTGCTCAAATCGCAAAGGAGCTAAAACTATCACGTAATCCTTTCCAAAACGACATTGAAGATTATGTCTATATATATATATATATTTGTACAGTTTATACATGTTTACACAGCAATACATTACATTCTTCAGATTGCACTCAGACTGAAGTTCCAAAGCATACCAAGCACCCAACCGCGACGATCAGAATGACATCCTAGCAAACACGTCGAAAAACTGCAGCAAATTCTGAAGTTCAACATGGTTCGCCAATCTGCAACCTGACCTTGCAAATGCAAATTGAAGCAAGGCTTACAAAATATTACAAACATGATTATCATGATTGTATTATATTGTATTATTGTGAGCCTATTACATCACTGCAAGTATTGTGAGCTCTGAGAATTCTCCTTGTGTGGCACCAACAAGGATGCATTGGATTGCACACGTTTGGGATGCAGCCTGACGAGATAGGATCTGGGGCCCGGAAATCAACTTGAGCAGCCCATTTAAAATGCAGATTTTGGTCGTGCCTCAAGTGCTCTGATTTTGACTTTATGATCTTTATGTTTCTCCACCGGTTTCAGTGAGTGTCAAAAGCGTTTTGGATATGTTTTTGGATCCTGCAGGACTGCAGCACCTGTACGACTCTTGAAGAATGCGGAGCTCCAAAAGGTCAATGGCGCACTGCATCCGCTGCGCTTTCCCCTGAATAGCTGGGAGGCCGGCAAACCCCATGCATCACCCATGTTTGAGAACAAATTCAACACCCGAGAAGATGAATCTGCTTGGACTCAATGAATCTGTTCAGCAGCATGGCAAGAGCCAGCAAGAAACAAATAAAAAAACAGCTGTTTTTATGCCCCTTGCCATGCGATGCTGCATAAATGTTACTGGGAAAAGAATGGACAAGAATCCTCATCGACATTGAGAGTTTTTTAACTGGGCCAAAAATAAGGGAGAAAGATTAAGTATGTCTGACATTTGCGAACACGTCCTGAGAGCAGGACACTCCACAACACTTGCGGAAAGCCTGCGACGTCGCCACCTAGATCAGAGGACACACACTGTGAGACACACACAGAGCACCTTGAAAGACCAGCTTCAACCGTAAGAGCGTCAAGAGTCGGTAAGAGTCGGTAAGAGTTGACTGGAGATGACTGGAGAGCGCCAGAGATTCGACGCGCAGTGTGCATCTTTCATTTGCATCGCATGGGATGCATCACTTCCTTTCAATATCTTTCAACACACTTGTAAAGACTCTTACACTTCCAGACAGATCTGTCACGTGCCATCACGCGCCTGAATCATCAAAAATGAAATATGCACATCTCTGTTGGTTTCAATGTTTTGCAATGTTTTGCTTCCCTCTGCACCAATAGAAAGGGATTCGAATGGTGTCTGCGGTGTCCGCTTTCAGGGCTGCTCTTTCTTGTTTTCATCACTTGCCATTCTCAACTTACATCTTGCATCCCTGCATCCAGGATACTGATGCTTATTGACTTGCATTCGGACGTGTCGCGTGCAACATCGTCCAATAATATGCAAACTAATTTATGTGTATATATATATATGTTTATATTTATATGTTTATGGAGAATGATCAAGTTTATCAAAAATTATCACATGATCTGATGATTCTTTTGAAGAAAGGTGAGATCTGAGCACCCAACCAGACAGATCCACGAGCATTTTGCCAGAGAGATGTGCATACACCTCACCAAAATCAGCAAAAAATCAGCGTGATTTCCAATAAATACGAGGCAAACTACGAACCGAACCACAAACGCAGTGACATAGGTATGACATGCTACAGTGCAGCAAAGCGACCCTGTTCCAACCCCACTTGCTGATCTTGGTCATCTCTGGCTCCAACACCACAGGAAGAATTGCTGGCGCCATCTTGGCCAAGTTGAACCTGTCACACGTCCGGAGACGGAGTCCGAAGCAGTTCAGCGACTTATCAAACATACCATCAAAGCACGTCAGGCAATGAGATGCAAAGACCGCATGCAATGCTGTCTCAACATGTGCATACATGTGTGTGAATGTGTATATAGATATATAATGATATATATATATATAATGTATACACATGTGTATACATACATATATATATATATATGATATATATATATATATATATATGTATATATATATATTATATATATATATATATCATATATATATATACTCTGTGTGTGCCAGTGTATATCCCCCTAGCTTCCAGGAACCTCCAGTCTTGCTATGTTGTATAGAGGTGGGTGGGGTGGGGGGGGTGGCTAACAACGTTCGGTGTGCAATGCGTCATGAAAAGAGTTGATATGTCGAGGATGTTTTGATCCATGCTGGCTTGTATGATCGGATCAGTAAAGCCCACACAGGCTTTCAAAAGTTCCTTGTGGATGTGAGGTTTCAAACATGCCGAGTCCAAAATGTGTGGGCCTTCTCCTGAAATTTTTAACTGTGTAAATTGTCACTCCTGAGTAATATTCAATGAATGGCAAATGTCACTGCTAACTACGAGATGTCTATGAAGAATATATTCTTGAAGAAGAAAAATCGGATAAGTCTGCGCAAACATCCCGAGCCAATGTCCGCACTGGAAACCCTGTAAAACACAGTGAAAAAGTATGAAAAATGATGACTCACAAATGTTCTTCCAAAAGAATCAAATGGAGTTCCAAGGAACCTCCAGCCTTTCACCCATATTGTTCTACATATTACACATGCTTGTTCAGCATGTTTAAAAAACTGTAATTTTTCTGAGCGAGGTGCTGAGCGACACAGTCATCATCGACTTTTCCTTCCTCGATCTTTTCAATGTATTTCCTGCCATCGCAGATGCCGCAGATCTGGATCTGTCGGAAATCAAATCTAGGAATCCACGAAGATGGAAAAATTAGCTGTGTCCTCCATACCCACATCCACCAAAAGCAAGGCTGCTGCACTGCATGCCGTATGAAGATGCATGATATGAATTGATATGCCATTTCTTAGCATCATATCATGCATCCATATGCCACACTGGACTGGACCTTGTGACGAAGACCAAGGCAACAGCGGAACGACGCATTCCATCCACCATGGCCTGGAGTGATTTCTGACAAAATTTCTCCACATTCAATTTTATCAATAGCAATAGCAGCAATAGCATGCAATAGCAGTATCAATATTGACAATAATTTTGACAAAGTTGGTATCAATTGGTATCGATATCGGCAATATGGGTATCGAAATTGATCAGATTCGTTTGACTTTGGCAAAAACGCAAAAGGTTGGGATTGAGTGACAGCTTCGGACTCCGCCTCGTCTGTGCTGTTGTATCGATGTGCCTGTTTGGCTCTTGGGTCCAAATGTTCACAAAAAAAGCACAAAACGGAGGACGTCAAGGTGTCTGAAACCCTGCAGATATTCCCTGAGGAGATCTGAAAGATGAAGAAAGATGAAGAAACGTGAAGAAAGCAACAAAGAGTGACCAAAGAGTGAACAAAGAGTGCTCTGAAATGGTTTGAAAGCCTCTCTGTCCGGTAGGAAGACTTGAATGCCATGGCCCTCCAGGACGCCAGCCTGAAAGCACGCAAAGATCTCATGGGCCAATCCGATTTGCTGCACCGTTTTGGCCAAGCTCATCGTTTCCTCATCGTTTCCTCAACGTTTCTGGGTGCCAGGCTATCTGCATCACTCTCTTGTGATTATCTCTGCCTTGGGAATCCTCCACAGGCCGAAAGCAGGCTGTGCCATGCCAGGGGGCGCAGCCACGCCGGGTTGCTGCCAAGGGAAGTTAAGGTGCCAGTCTGATGTGAGAAGTTGTCATACGTCTCATGTTGCTCCAGGTATTTCCATTAGTGTTTCCTTGCTACAGGATGGACAATAATCATGGTTGCCAATGAATCTTGCACACAATGCTGTCACTGGAAGGCATGTTTTTCCATTTCATGTACGGATTCAGAGCGCTCCCCTCTTTCGCTAACCATTCTAAATTATTATGCAGAACGCGTGAACAATTTTAAGCATTCTGAACATTCTATTGTGCTTGCCATCGTTCTGATCACCAAGTGTAGTCTTAAAGCATCTCATGGGACAAAATCACGGGAACAAAAACGACCACAGAAGAATCAAAAGAAAGAAAAACACAGAAAAATTATGGAAACTCAGCAAAGTGATCAACAGAGAAGTTGAAATGTGTCAGAATCTACTGTTGCAGCAATTTGGAGGATAGTTGCAAAAGCGTGCAAAAGCATCAAAAGCCACAGCCAAGGATTCCAAAAAGAAAAACCAAACGGACAACCGGACAATTAAAACCTGTACACCCCGGGAAGCCAACAAACCATTCTCAGGCTAAAAGCCGCGCGCAAGGCCCTAGTTTCCGAAGCAACTTTGTGAAGACTGGAATGATGTTGGGTCGTTCATGGTCTTTCTCTTGCACATCTCTGTGCTGAAACAGATTTCGAAAATCTGGGGAGTTCATGGCACTGCGCAAAGGAGCCTCCTGGCCTTCTGAATCTGTGGTGCTTCATGGTGCTTCCAATTTGTTTCGCTACAGAGGTCAATTTCTGCAATGCTGTGCCCGAGCGGCACGCACGTGAGTAAGAAACCCTATGACCCAACATGACCCAGGACATGATTATTGAATATTATTGATCTTTACCCATCCTTACCCGTTGTTACACATCATGACCCACAGCCATAATGACCCATAGCTTGCAGCTACGCATGAGCCGAAGTCCTTGCCCCAATTGTGTGAGATGAAGCAGTCATAGCTTGGACCCTCACCTAGCATGACTTGCAGAGTGTCACTCGAGTCACTTGCTGAGTTCCAACAACATGCATGCTGCACGAGTAAACACCCTCCCCCCAAAAAGGTAACAGCAGCGGAAGGAAGCACAACGCGAAGTGAACATATACTCTGTTTGAATGAAGAACGCAAGAAAACCTACTACCCTGGAGCCACGTTGCCTTTCTCGTTGGTTTTCCAAGCGAGGTTGCTTTCGTGCGAAGATAGCCTCATGGAGTTTGTGCAGTGCTGTAATTGTCTGAACAACAGGAGCATATCTCTTGACTCTCCTTTTCCCAACACATCATCAAAATGAATCTAAAACTATGCTGCGCCACATCTCAAACTGCGGCAAAAATTGGTAAGAATGATGTGTGGTGCTGGGACAGCCACGGACCACCAACCACCGACCTGCCAGAGGGCACCGTGAATGTTGCCATGAAGTGCCATGAAGCCACATTTTCCTGTCCTGGAGATGTCGGCATGCGGATTGAGCAGCCAAGCAAGTCGATCCACCTCAAAACATGGAACAACATGGAACAACATGGAACAGCCTCTCGCTGTCAGGTGATCGTCAAGCTGTTGACAAATGGACACTGGCTCATCATGGCTGCCATGGCTCATCTTTAAGCTGCAAACTGCTTCCTCCCATCCAGGATCCGACTCCTGACAGCTCAAGAGTGTTTGTTTATTTTGTTAAAATGTGTTCGTTTTAGTGTTCGTTAAAATGTGTCAGCTCCATATGCTCCATGGTGCGGGCGATCCAAAGATGTCCAGCGGGTTTGCTCCGACGATGTCCAGATCGCACGTTCTGGCGATCCTCCATGGACAGGTCCATGATGGCACGCCCAGAGAAGCGAGCGAAGACTTGGTTCCATCCTCAATGCTCAACCGATCTCAACCGATCTCAACCGATCTTAACCGATCTTAACCGTACTCAGATGTACTTTTTACATCTTAGATGTACTTCGTACAACTTAGTACATCTTAGTACATCTTAGTACTTGTATCATCTTGTACCATCCCATATCAACCACACAACCATGGCAGAAAACTGCGCAGACCATGCCAGCAACAACACTGGATCTCTGATATTCTGGGCTTTGAGCCCCAAGTTCCCGGGTTGACAAGGTCAGATTCCAACACTGCAACCACAGCATTGGGCAGACCTCAGAGGACTCTGCGGTTGGAATTGGATGAATTTGGAGACAACAATATTAACAATGAAGGGGGATAATGAATGAAAATAAAACTAAAACTAGCCAATGGCAACCAATGCAAATATCTCATTTTCCTTGCAGCCGAGAGCTGGCAGCTGGAACCCTTATATTATCGAAGGATTCCTGTTGCGAAAAGGAAGCTAAGTGATCTAAGTGCTAGGCACTTTGCCAAGGTGAAGGCAGCCACGCAGCCTGGCCATCGCACAGACTTCACAACTCATCTCGATCAAGGTTCATCAAGGATGGTTGAGGCATGTTGAGGCATAGAAACATATTCCCATATTGCATACACATGCATACACATGCATACACTGGATAGATGAGTGTGATTGATTGTGTATCTTCAATCCTATGTTGGGAGTTTGCGATGCTCTGTCCTCCTACTGGCAAGTTCAGACGGATACAAGGCAAACGAAAACAAGCCAGGTCTGCTGTCACCAAAGACACCACTCTCCACTCGATCAATGAACCTGTCGTCTTGGAACATTGCTGTGGACAAAGGATCCTATACACTTTACGCACACACGCACAGGCACACGCAAATACAAGATTGTGCGTCACATCTTGATTTCATGGTTACTATGAAAAAAAAAAAACATCAAGTTCAGTTTTGTTGTAACAGAAGCGTGAACGTTACAGATTGGAAGGTACAAGGGCAACAAGGTGTGACATAGTCAAACAGTTTGAGGACTTTGAGGCAGATTTAAACAATCGAAGCCAAGAAATTGCACATGTATCCGTCTTATCCCTTTTATCATCTTCCATCTTCCATCCATGAGATACTGGATTCATCTGGCTTCTATGTCGCCCAAAGGTATCAAAAGGTGGCTTCACGTCGAGGGTTGTCGGGTTTCACCAGGTTCATCTAAGACACACTTTAGGACACCATACGTACACCAATTGCCAATCCACAGATTGGAGTTCGAGTCTCTTCGTCTCATTTCCACCAATTGCATATTTGTCATATTTCCACTTGTGACGGTGAGACAAAGGTTGTAATTAGAATGAATTAAGTGATTAAGTCCTCTCATCCTTGTCCTTTCCTTTTGCTTTGAGCCTGATGTTACAGACTCTGCGGTGCTCCCCTGTCTTTCAATCACTGAGATTCACACTGTCGAGTCAGCAGAATCACAGCACAGTTGCTGTTTTGCGCTGCCTGGTCAGCAAGTTCAACAAAATCATGAACAAATTGTAAGAAATTGTAACAAATTGAACAAATGAAAGAAAAACAGAACTTGAGTCTGACAGCTCCGGTTTCGCTGGTCTCAGCTGTGATCTCGATCATTCTCGATCGACCTTCACCCAGCCTGTGCCATGAAATGTGCCTCGTCGCTGCTGGAAAAGTGGGTCACAGCTCCGACCTGCACTGGTCACGACGCCTGGGAACCCTCCTATCCGAAAAGATTCGGTACAACGATGCACCTTCACCAGAGCTATCACAAGAAAGGCAGAAGGCACTTGATGATCGCAGACCCCAAAATGTTGGCTTTCAGTGGTCCGGACAGTTTGCAGAAAACTCGCGCAGTGGAGTCTGCAGTTTTCCGGATCTGAGGCTCGCGCTAGGAAAGACTGCTGGCAAACACGGATGTTCCGTGCCTGCTCGCACACAGCGCGCAAGAATACCAAATGCACGGCAAAATGTTTCTAGCTGTATTCTAGCTGTTAGGTGGACAAGCGGGGAATGTTGTGTGCATACTACGGAAGAAAGCAACCATCGGAACTCTCCAGAGCTGTCAACTTGATCCGGATGCAGAATTTTGCGCCTGGAGCGCTTTGCTAATAACTGCTGCCTCGTGGCAAAGCAAAGTTCTGCTCAACATTGGTTAAACTCGAGAGACAAAAGAATGTGATTGGGCTGACAATTTTTTGTCAGATTCTTTCTTCATGGACAGCGAAAAGGTCAAGGAATCCGAAAGTTCGAAACTTCGACTCAAAAGGAATCAAACTCTTGCAGTCCACCGGGCACCGCACCCGAGTCGCACTTGGCTTTGCCTGTTGGCCATTGCCCATGGCATAAATGACAAAGGCATCAAAGCGGCTCCCACTGCGCAGCAACGCCTCCACAAAATCTGCCGTGACACACGGTCCGGCACAGTCGATCGCGAGTCGACACTCAACAACAGTTGGCGTACAATAGTGTTGTGAAGAGTGCTAGAAGTTAAGTGATATGTATAATGAACAATTTACAAAAACAATAGTGAACAACAGCGAACAAACGTCGACAGAAATCAACGGCTTCGGCTTGTCTGCCTTGCTGTCGGAGCCAGGCCTGGCATGCAGAGGGAAAAGACAACGACATTTTCAGATTGTTCAACGACTCAAAAGTATCACCTTCACAGTGATATTCACCGTCCAACAGTAGTCGCAAAACGATCATTTTCATAGCATCCTCGATGTGTCTCCGACTGTCCTACATAAGCCTCGCAGCACTATACCAGTTGGCAGTTACGACAACACACAACCAAATTATCCATGCTCCAAAATGTTTTTTTTGTGATGTGATGGTTGATTTCCACTGACATGAGATTGGCTGAGGAGAGTCCCACTGAGTTGGCTCCTGGCAACAAAGTTTGGAGAACAAAGAAACGCAAAAGTTTTGGATCTCTTGGGAATGCCGCTCACCCTTAGTCCTTGCCCCATCTCGTCCCATCTTTGCCTTGCAGTCTCCCTGAGATCTTGGCCAGCACTTTGGGCCTTGGCTACATGGCATCAAAAATAGCAGAGATCAAGCGTGACGCCATTGCCAGTTTTTGTGACAGAGTTTAGCCGTAATCCATCGTAATCACCTCCTTTCTGAGAAAGGATCAGGTGACATGTCTCAGCGTGCTAGACGCAGGTGGAGGCCAACTATGAGTAACTATGAGTCAGGCTGCAGGAATGTCAGGCTTCGGCACGGTGTTCCTCGAAATCGTCAAAGCTACTTCCACGCTGCTTTTCTCCATCATTAGCTCCTTCCTTTCTGCCTCTCTCTCTCTCACCATCTCGCTCTCCAGCTACTTGAATAAATAAATAAACATGTGTATATATAATCTGTAAAAAGTAAATATATAGATGAATCACAGCAATGCATAGCAGCTTGAATGAAGATGATTAGAGTGCGTACAGTATCTGTATACAGTATGTGTGCAATATGCAGTAGGTATTTGATGGTTTTGAGGAAGTGCAAATCCAGGAAAATTCCGCTTCTCAGTGCTCTCAGTCTCTCAATTGCTAAGAATGCTACAGGGGCGGCCTCAGTTTCTTCCTGGCAAACGGACGTCTTGATTCATCTTTTTGGTCACAACTCGTTTCACTCGTTTCTCAGCTTTCGCAAAATCCTGGCCTTGCAGCATCGCCTCAGATCTTTTCTCTACTCGAATCCGGGAATATCGGGAAGATCGGGAAGATTGGGAATTCATGGGAATTCACATCGAGATCAAACGATCAAGCGATCGACTCTGCGAATTCTGAGCCCTGCACTGTCTACGGATCCTGGAAGACCTGGAGCTGGCTTCGCCAGTCCAGGCTCCTTGCCTGACACCAAGGCGTCACGAAACGTCACGAAACGTCAACCCAAAAAAAGTAAAACTTGACATTTCATGACATTTCAAGTATAAAACAAAGTAAATATTATAAATAAAATGTATCTCAAAGAAATCCGATCCCAAAGACTTCCAGACTCCAATGACCTCGATGACTGAGACTTACGGTACCAGCCTTGTGACCCTTGAGGCTGTGCCCCTTGTGGCCCATTGGTTAATGTCTTTGGCCTCGCAATTCAGCGCCTGTGAAAAAATAACACCTGAGTCACCTGAATAAAATAATTGGTGTAATTGGTTTGGAGAACCCACCACTACAAATGAACGAGATACCAAATTACTGGGCACCCCAAGTCAGTCTAAACAAGCGAGATGCATGTTTCATCTGGGCGAGCGTCGTGAAAATGGCTGTCCAAAATGACTCAGTGAATTGTTTGCTTAGTATGTAAAGAGCGTAAATTTCACCGGGTTCAGCTAGAACCAGATGCAACCCGTAGCGAAGAGACAACGGAAGGCATGAGACTGTTCCACGTCTGACCAGCTGGGGGCCCGGCGCTGAAACACCTGGTGTGAAACTGCCGCAGTCTGAACTGACTATTCTGCATATGCAGATTTTTATTGCATCTCTCTCTCTCTCTCTCCTGTGATTTTCTCTCTCCTCTCTCTCTCTCACCATCTCGCTCTCCAGCTACTTGAATAAATAAATAAATAAACAAATATAATAAGATATTTATATATATATATATAATCTGTAAAAAGTCAATAAAGGGTGTAGTCTTCCTTGGGAAAGGACAGAAACATGTTGGAAGATTCCTCTGGAATGCGCAGCAGTACTTTACTATAGATTTGTTTGATGGCTGCATAATTTTGTTCTAAATCGTATACTAGTACAAGGATTATGTGTTCCACAGTGTTGTATCACGACTATTATGTTCTTTTAAGAGGGTCTAGCACCAAAAGACTAGGCAATACCCTCCAAAGAGACCTTCAAAACGTGCAGTATTCCTCTAGAAAATTATGTCAGCATCAGACATGTACAAAAATGCTTCACAAGATCTGGAAGTATATAAAATCCGAACTTTCATGTGTAACAAAAAGGAACAAAAACACTGTTTAAAAAAAAAAAACGTGTATAGCTTAAAATTGACATTTGGCCACAGCGAGAGGCGCATTTTGTGAGTGTTCGAATTGAAACTCCTTGTTGGGATCACAACATGGTACTAGTTTAGTATCAAAAAATGTCAGTGTACTTGCACAGGAAGCATCACAACTCATCACACTCAAGCATCCAAAGTCTTCAAATGACTGAAAATGAGAACGTTGTCTTTGAAGGCAAAAATAAACATACTGTAAAACACAGTAAAATCCAAAATCGGTAGGTTTTAGGGGTGCTGGTAAAAAACATATATATATATATATATATTCACTTGAAAACACAGGAATGAACAAAAATGCATAAGCAAACACATGTGTGCGCAACCTATAATATTATATAATATTATATGTAATGTATATTAAACATATTTAAATATGGTAAGTATAATATAGTATCATAATATGATATGCTTTAGCTGCTTTTCCCTTTGAAGCTGGGAACACGACAATCACAGAGTGACCTGAGTGACCCATGTCTCTCTTGCCTTCTGCGCCTGGGACCTCAGCTTCAGCCTCCATGGTTTTTACGACCTCAACAGAAAAACGGGTAGCGCCGAAGCGGCCGAAGCGGAAAAAAAGCATGAAAAAACAGAGGAAAAACAGCGGAAATGCCTGTGCTGTTTGTGACATGGACATGGCCAAGTATAATAAGATCTTACAACATATTGTGTCACATCATGTCGCATTGCCACTGTCCACACAAAACATGCTTTCTATCACAGTCTGAGGTGAGAAACCCAGCCAACTGTCGGCAGCTCTTGCCTTTGTACACTTTGTATACTCAATCTGAAGTGACACAAATCGACTCAAACTCGAACTGTCGAACTGAGACTCAAGCCAAACCTCTAACGACTCTGGTTTTCTGCTCTTTTCTACGGCATTTGGCCATGTCCCAAATGCTTCCCTCATAAGCAACACGTGTTCTCGGCTGAGTATCCAACACGATCCAGCTACTGTTCTGCTTGTGAGACGGCCTTAGTGGATTGCGTCACATATCATGTGAAAATTATGTAAAACACATTGTTCGTGCTGCTCATACACATACTTATACATCTCATATGGATCTCATATGGATCTCATGCTCTCCTGCAGTTCTCAGTTCTCCCTTGGAGTTTGAATTGGCACTCCAAATCCACCTTAGCCTCTCAGCCTCGCACGAAGCACCTTGAGCGCCCTCCGCCATGGCAGTCCAAGTCTCGTCTTGTCCGTAACAACTTGTAACAACTTGAGATGTTTGGAAAACGAGTCCGAAAACACGGTAGAAAACGTCTGATTCAAGTGAGACTTTGAGCCGGATCACTAGAGGCCCCCCCTCAAGAGCCAGACACGGCAAGGGCCGGACCGTTGGATTATTGGACAGATTTGGACAGAAACATCTCTAAGCAAATCTACTTTCCTGGGTCATAGTGTCGATCCTGCCTCCAGCCAGCATGCTACAGGTATGACATACTTATGAACTTTGCTTCTTTTTGGCATAATTGCCATATGAATGCCATATGATAAGACTTCAGTCGATCAACATTGATCAACCAAAACGAAATCCGTGGAACTCTGAGTCCGTGCCTGGTTCAAGAATTGCATAAGCCTTGGCATGAGCTGGCAGGTTTGTAGTGAGATACAAACCCGAACAAAAAAGGCAACCCAAGGGTGTACAGTGTGTACAGTGTACAGCAAAATCTTTTGGCACTGCAAGTTCGCCATAATTGAAGCTGTTTATCAATGCCATAAAGTAAAGGAATGCAAGAGGAAGGCAAGATCTATCGAATATCTTATATGTTAAATATATTCAAATATCTTATGAATCTTATGAATCTTATGAATCTTATGTAAAGATATGTAAAGGTCAGAAAGAATTCTGAATCCGTAGGATCTCCGACTGCTGGCCAGTGATGCCAGCTGGAAGATTTCCCAGGTAAAGCTCTCGAGCAGACTGGCGCTGTGGCGTCATGCGTGGTATGGCTTTGGTACGGGATTTGTCAGGTTTGGGGGAACCTTTGCATTGCTTCATGTTTGGAAAGTCTGCATGTCCACACTTCAACTTAGTAACCTACGGTACAGTAGTACTGTATTCAGATGTATTCGGTATTCAGATCCAAGGTGCAGTGAATGCCTTGTAGTTGCCTTTGGGTCTGAAAACGAATGAACAGGGAAGGTCTCGCAGCAATGCGTTTCTCGCAACTGCTCACATGCTCCCCTTCGCAACTTAAAGATCACCTACGTATTTAGAGCTATGATGAGCTATGTGACTGCGTACGTTTGTGGGTATGAAACGAAGTTTGAGGCCCTGTCCTACTTAGTAATTTTCTTTCTGAGAGCTTCTGCGACTCTCACTGAAAAATTGAAGGATGTTTGCTGTCCTCATCCTTCCGCACAATATGAACTCTACCTTGCCGTGCCTTGGAATCTGCTGCTAGAGCCATCGGGTTCACGGTGTTGGAAACACCTGCAGGTCAAGAAAGGTCAGACTTTTACACATCAAAGGCTCACCACTCCATCGAAGCCTGCCAGAGCTAAACCTCCCTGGAGAGCAGCAGCGACACCGCCTACCAGCTGTCCATAGCGGATTCAAACGAAAAAACAAACAAAGACATTGTCTGAACAAGTAAAGAAATTGTTTACAAAGAAATGCGCGATCTCTCTGTATGCTCATTTAGCCCTATGCTTTTTCCACAGCAATTCATTGTTGATTCTCATGTAGAATGTGCAGACATTGCAGACGGCATAAAATGCAATAGCTCCCCCGAGGCGTGACCTATTCCCATTGGGTTGCCCGTCAGCATGGCGTCGCGCTGATACTCCTCCTCCTTTGGCGGGCCTCGGAGATCCCCGTTCCAGTCAGCATGTTCCCTGTGCCGTTTTGTTCAGGTATGATCAGGTCGAAGTTTCGGCGAATTTCAGGCACCAGACTATCAAAACGCCAGCGCCGATACTGCATAGAAGGGCTCCTCTTTCGGGGTTCCTCCTGAAAACAGCATGAGGATCCTGAAGCTTCTCTCACTGGCTGCTGACCTTTGACAGAGAAATCAAAGCCTTCCTATGGCATGGCATGCTCAAAATGCTACAACCTGCCAAGTTTGAGTATTTGTACATTTTGAGTGCAAAGACTTGCACAATGCTCCTCTGGTGGTGGGGCCTTCTCCTGAACAAAGTCCATCAGGATGTTGTGACGCCGCATATGCCATCAGTCAATTCTTCAAAGCTGCAAAGCTGCTCCGATTCAACTCAATCAGTTTTGATTCAACTCGATATCACAAGACCGGCTAGACTGCCTTTTCTTACAGAGGACTAGCTCTATCTTATCTGCACAAAAGCAGCAGTGGGCTTGAAGCAGAGAGGCAGCGAGAGGAAAAGGCAGAGAGAGAGAGAGAGAGAGAGCTCTGTCCAAGAAAGATCAAGAAAGACGACTGGAATCTTTCGCTCCTTCTTCTCTTTCTTCTCCTTTTTCTCTTTGTCCTTCTCTCTTGACCTTCAAGCATGACATCACCAAAAGGACCCCTGTGCAATAAATCCTGGCAAAAGAAAACTTGCTGCTTCGGACATCTGCTTCGTCGCGTTGTGCCTGCTTCGTTTCTTCTCTCGCTTTTCTCTTGATCGACTCCGCTTCTTTTCCTAACACGCTTCCAGCAGCAATGCACACTGTTATCAAACCAGGACTTGAAATTGTGCCATGACATCGCGTTATAACGTGGAACACTTGAAATCGAGCATTTCAAGTGGTGTATCTTGCTTGCACAATGCCCACCTTGTCCTTCTCCTTGTCCCGCCTGCGGATACTGAAGGGAACAGGAAACTAAGTCATTTACGAACAGTGCAGCATCTACTTGAGATTGCCTTCGCTTCAGAATCTGTTTGCTGGGCTTTTGATGGGGGTTTTGCTTCTACTTGAGTTACCTGGACAAGAAGCCTCCACTTCTGCAATTCACATGTGACACTTCTAGGCATGTGATGTTTCCGATCGCCTCTTCTCCCGTGAGCGTGATCGCCCCTGAGACAGCCCACATTGCCGAACTTACTGCATCGAATAAATGCTTCATCGCTCAAAAATACTCTTGACGAAACTCTCACGCTCTCTACCAGGAAGTATCGATATCTCAGAATTCTGTAGCTCTGGCCCAATCACGCTTACAAGGTAGGACTAAGCTAAGATATGCTAAGATGAGGACCATTGTGGTGATGTCCAAAACCTGCAGATGAAAAGCTATCGGAGAGCAAAGCCATGAACTGCAGTGCAGCGCGTGCTTTGAGTGTCACGCCCACGCGGCTCGCAGGGAGAACTTCGGGACTGGCCCCCAGGAACCCGAGCCGTGCCCCGATGAGCCACGCTGAGCAGCGAGTGACAAAATGTGACAAACGACTCAGACATGAAACAAACTGAAACAATTTTTAACAAACTGAAACAAACTGAAAGTGATTGAAAGTGATAGAATCATTCCAAGTCCGACAGCCACATCCTGCCCATCCATCAAGGCTAACAAAGGGTAGAGGGGTGGGAGTTGAGCAGTCGGCAATGCATGACAATATGACAATGCAAGCGTTGCCAAGAGTCTCGAGTTGCCTTTTTCAACTGATTGACCTCACTTCTTCAAAGAAACTCGTGGCGGCTGTAGCCGAGAAACCTCGCTGGGAGAGCACTCTGGAGCAGAGCATCCGAAATTGGAGAAAAAAAAAATCTGAAGCATCCTCTACAAATCTAGCACTGTGATCCACTGCACAACATTCATAAACATTCCAGGCTTAAAGTTCTTGTGCCTGTAGCTCCTGGTAGAGTTTGATTGCTCCTAGATGGTGTCGGCAAAGCTGTTTTTGTGTCAAATCTGTCAAATGCCGACCCATAAAATCTGTGTGTGTGTGGTCTGCACTGTACTTGAACGGGAAGTCCTCCAAGCATGAAGGGTACCTTCGCCAGCCTGCAGTCGTCTTCAGATGTCAAGAAAACTTCTTTGCTGTTCATCTTGACAGATATGATATGGTGCTTCTACAGCAAATCATTCTCTTCCAACTTTTCCACAAGAAGTGGACACAAGTGAAAGGTACACAAAGACAGCCCACGTTGGCCCAAGCATTTTTTTTGCTCAAACAGACTCAAACAGACTCAACAAATGCGAACTTCGTTTTCAGATGGCCATTCAAGATTGCGTTAAGTTTAGGGCAAACCGGTGAGCCTGAAGCTCTTGTAGCTGTCGACGAAGACGGTGCACCTGCAAAAATATATCAAGAAACTGGCAAAACCAGAAGATTTGGCATGCTCAGAAAGTGAGCAAACTATCTGAAGAAATATGAAGCCGCGTGAAACTATAATATGGAGATCCATGAAGCGCATGAGTCGCATGAGGAATGAAAAATCGCACAGGAGCAGACAGGAACCCACGCAGCTTTTCTTCCAGAGCCCTGTGCCTCCTGGAGCAAATCCTGGTCCTCACCGCTAGGTCTAACTGAGCTGCAATCATCTGTGCCGACAGCCATGCTGAGGTTACATAACTTCACGCATCTTCACACAACATTGCGGGTCCTTACGGAGTCCTTACTGGTAACATTGGCAAAGTTTGGCAAACCATAGCAGCTTTAGTAAATTTGTGTGATTGGACCTCTCAATGATGGACAGTCCTGAGCAGAAACTTCACCTGGCTTTGCACCTCCCGCACCCATCTCGCTGAATAATTCCGATGATTCTGTCAAACACGCAATGCTAATACTGCGTCCAACTGGGTCCAAAATGGCTGTCAAACAGCGCCTGGGAGAAAGTCGTAGAGGACATCCACAAAATCTCGCTTCTCTGGATCCTCAAACGAGAAATGATCTTCGACAAAGGATTTTAGATGATTTTATCGTCAAAGGGCACACATTCAGCTGCCAGCATGTCTTTCATTGTCTTTCACGTGCAAGTAATCAAATCAATGAAACGTGGTGTAGGCTGTGAAGGCCTGCTGAGAGCATGGCTGGTGGATGGGAGTTCTTTTTCACAAAGCGCCTGGGAAAACCAGTGTTTGGAGCTTGCGGAATCTGCCCGAGGCTGTGATACAGTTTTTTTCACAACAGCCACGGCTTGGCATCGAATTGAAAGAGAGGTTTGCATCCCATGTGCGAAATGTGAGGCAAATGTTCTGCTAAGCTTCGAGCAAAGGCATGTCTATGTCCTGATTTAGCGAACGTCAGCTTGCTTTGTGAGGACCCCCTGATCTTGACGGTGTTGACCGCATGGGTAGAATATGGTAGAATCTTTTCTTGTCTGTTTGGCACATTGTTAACAAGCTCACTCCGGTCAATTCAATCCAAAACTTGGAGAGAACCGAATGGCACCATTGCAACCATACAACGCAGCCAATTTGACATATTTTGACATATTTTGACACATTGTTGTCATGGCCGCCATGGCCTACGAATATGCCTGCCTCTTCGTGCAAGAGGTCTGACCGCACGAAGAAGGCATGAGATCCCATCTCCTCGAAACTCGGGAACGGTCAAACTCGGCCATGCAGCTCGATGCAGCTTGCAGCTCGGTTCTTGGAGACAGATTGAGACAGGCTTTAGTGACGAATTTAGATTTAGGGCAGTGAATTGGGGTGAAGATTGTTAAGTTATGTTAAGTTATGTTAAGTTTATATTAGCCATTCATCCACGTGCATCCACTTGCCACAATGCTTCTAGCATCTTCTAAGATTCTAGGGATTTTCATCGTCTCCCTTCACAGCGCTCCAGTGCATACGCGAAGGAATAGCCATGGGCTCTGGCCACTAGAGCATAGGCAAGGAGTGAACCTATGTGATGCACGGGCGCCGGTTGGCCCTGCAATCTGTGGAACTTTTCAAATGTCAGATATTGTCAGATGATGTTTTTGCTGCCTACGGTGTAGACCGTGCCATCCCACTCCGCCATGGCTGAATACCTGGAGACCAGTGCTCCGTCCATGGAAGTCTAGTGGAAATCCAAAGTCTGCCGTGTTGTGCCACGTTCCCGGCCTCACAGCCTTCGCCTCATGCAAGGGCAGGTCGGGGTTGAAGTCTACAGCCACTACCTCAGCCGTGTGAAATGCTGTGCATCGTGGGCATGTGCACAGCCTGTGCACGGGTCCACGCATCACCAAATCGGATTGAGAGGCACACACGCGGTCTGAAAGTGCCATCTGTGAGCAAGGCACGCCAAATCCTGCTTCTAGCATCTTCTAGCAGCAGGTTGCCGACAGGTAGTAATCAACAGTACTTGCACCCTTCACGAACTAGAGAGTTTCCCAGACATAACACAAAAAGCTCATGGAGTGGCAGTCCAGTAGTCGTTGTAGTCAGTGTCGATGGTCAGCAAATCGAAGTCCCGTGGCACATCATACCTCGGAGACATTTGCAATGGACGGTTCAAGTTGAGAAGATCTCTGAGATTGTCCATGCACAAGGCAAAACAATGGCTACATGGACCTTAAATCACTGGGAGCGCTGCTTGCGGAAGAGTTCCACGATGTTCTCTGCCGTCACAAACCTCGACACATGACTCGCTCGAAGCTTTTGTGGAGCTCTCTGGAGACTGGTTCACTGTGGCGTCGCATGGCGTCGCTGCGGGCCCTGCTCCGTCTTCACGATGTCAGCAACCCCCGGGCAGTCACGGCCTGAAGGCTGTCGAAGCTTCCGCATGTGAGATATTGTGAGATGCTCTATTGGTGAGTCGGCAGGTAGGTTGTTACGTAGTCCTTTTTCAGAAAGCAAATGGAACGAAGACTTTGCTGAAGTCTAGTCTATGCCGTATACCAGTATAAATCAAGTTTAAATGAAACGTTTCTTTCCTCTTCGATGTCACTCTGTGATCTTTCACCTGTACCAGTACTTCTTTTGGCGAGTGGCAGCCACCATGAGGCGTTTCCCCTGGTTGAGAATCCAAGAGGATCCCTTGCCAACCGCAAAACTCCTGGCGTCACAAATTGTCAAACTGTCAACGTCAAGAATACTGGCCACACCATGAAAAGCAGATAGTGTTTTCATCAATGTTCATCTGTTTTCTAGATTTTTCTGGAGCATCATGTTGAAAACCCATACCAATACCCCAAGCGTATTGCTGTTTGTTCTGTTTGTTCTCCCGCAGCACGGCGCTGTTGAGCATACCCGGCTTGCGTGCACCAAACTCGACCTGGCAATCTCAAATCTGGACCTGACATGAAGTTTGCTGCAATGAAAATCTTATGATCACTGCCTTTTCATTTCAAATCATTTCATATTCACCAAGGCCCAAGTCTGGTGAGCAACTTCCCCTCTGTTGACATGTCAATGCTCGCAAGCAGCGCATAGAACGGTGCAGGTTTCTCCTCAGTATGTGGCTGACGGCTGTTAGAAGCATCCCCAAGAAGGAGCAAAAAAAAGAATGAGAACGAGCGTTTCAAGTTTGAAGCGTTTCATGTGTTTCATGTGTTTCATGTGTTTCGTGGAAGTCACCACAAGAGAGATTGAACTGGTCAAGTCTCCGTTTTGCGTGGCTCACGGAAGCCCACATTCTGAAAGATTGCCTTCAGAACCTTAGAGACAAAATAAGACAAGTACGGCTGGGATGACTGCTGTCTCAAAATGTTTCAAGAGCCGATGTCAACGGGTTCAAGTCCCGTTCAAGTTCTGTTCAAGTTCGGTCCATATTCAGGGCTCCCACTCCGTCCTGGCCGCACTGGCTGCATACCTTGGTTTGCTCAAAAGAAACAAATGAAACAAACTGTAGAGGTGCTGAGGTGCTGCATCTGTTGAAAATGTCTTGCGCTGCGCTCTTCCAATGCTTGGGGCTTGGGGGGAATTGAACGGGAATTGTACCTCAGAAAGAATGGTGCTTTCATCCAAAAACGATGTGGACGAGATGACCTGCCAATGGTCCCAGTAGTGGCTCTTCGATGCACACATTCATTTGACATTTGACGATGTTTTGAAACTGTTCCAGGAAGGGATGGCTAGTAACACAAGCACATCAGTTGATATTTTTGTGAAGCTGGGTTATGCCGGTAATGCGGCTAGTAACAGTGCCATGATAGTGCCCCTTACTGCCGTGCTACTGCCATCTACTGACCACCGCCGTGCATTTCCAAAGTCGTCTTCGGGTCCAGACGCGCTCCTCCACATCGTGGTTCAGCTCTCGCAGCCAAGGCCTGGAGAATCCACAGAATGCTGCGCCATCCCTCGCATTACTTTACAAAATACATTCATCATTCGCTGCATAAAAGGTCCAATCCTTGCTGCCGTACAACGTTCCGCCTTGCGAACGTGGGTTAATTAGGAAAAAAGAGGACATGTTACGCCTGATAGTCTGGAAGAAACTGTGCGTTGGCTCTAATTTCTGTACAATCAAAAAGAGCCTCTTTCAACCGTCTTCAGCAGTAACTGAAGCCAGCGAACTAACACTGAATGTCCTAAAATAAAAAGGGGCATTAATGTGAGATCGTCCTACGCAAACCCAGGCCAAATCTGCTATTGATGGACAACATCAAGATGCCTCTTCTCAGCTGCAATGAACATTGGTGTTGCACCTTGATTCTGTGCTTAATCTTTGTCAGCACCAACTTCCACCAAATGACGGACAACATCAAGATGGCCATTATCAGCTGCAATGTACAATGGTGTTGCACCGGTATCCCTGGCCTTATCTTTGTCAGCACCAACTTCCACCAAATGACGGA
>Ga0126342_10004089_pt1 | contig 24630 bp, 19 predicted proteins | sample Cyp1metagenome_FD_92528 | JGI IMG/M metagenome (GOLD analysis project Ga0126342, IMG submission 92528) | Coral microbial communities from Lord Howe Island, Old Settlement Bay, Australia - Cyphastrea 1 metagenome | ecosystem: Host-associated > Invertebrates > Cnidaria > Coral ...
CATGCGTGACAAGATCCACAGCAGCTGAGGCGTTGACCTGAGAGGAGAGGTGAAAATGTGCAAAAACGTAGGGGTCATTAATAACGCCGTTGGCAAAAACAAGCATATTCCACGGGGCCGTACCTTGGGTGTGAGCACAAACAACTTTCCTGGGAATGCGCTGCCATACTTAAAGAGGGGATGGAACTTTACCTATACCTATACCCTCCAACACAGGGCGTGAATTCTCTGGTGTGTTTTTTTTTTGGACGGAACCCCCAGCGATGTACCGAGCAACACCTGGGAATTGTATCAAAACATGGGTGGAGGGAACACATCAAATAGACTGCCAAGTTTTGGATTGTAGGGAAAACAGCCCAGACTTGTGAATGTTTCATTGCCATGCTGGTTTACGGGAGATAACCCGTGCTATTTTTGGGCCACACCGCAATAGGTCTATCTCATAATTTTGGGTTCCACAAGATTGCCATTGGCATCCATTAAAATTTGAAGCGAACATAAATGGTGGTAAAACCGGTTTTCGTGTGGTTCCCAAAGTACAAACCATTTATATCATTTTATACCTTAGGACTGACACCCTCTATCCCCAGCTGCGGAAACGCAGGCTGCCCATATGCCTTTGGGTCGCGCGGAAGAAGGACATGTCGGACATGGTTGACCAGTGTGGAAAGCGCTTTGTTGGACAGGCTCCAACTTATTATCAATAGACAATTCCCACAAGCTGTGGGAAGCGATTCCCTAGGTATATGATTGTACAATTGCTGGGAATGGGTGTGTTCACACTATTTTGCCCTCGGTAGAAACAATCCATCTATTTAGCAACCCTGTGGGAGGTGATGCCGAATGGTTACTATACTGTGGCTAAGGTGGTTTACAACAAGTAGGTCGACTGTTGGGTTTATTGTAGATGTATCGAGCCAGTGATTCTTTAAGCAAAGACAACTTAGTGGGATCACATTGTGACGATCAATATGAATCCTCAGCTAAGCGTTTTGGTTACCGTAAGTCTTTCACCCGTCAAGCATTTTTGGACGAACTGTTCTCCTAGAAGGTGGAGCCCCGTTTGATAGCTAAGTTGGTTAACCACTTAAGGGCTCATGGTGGATACATGGTTTCACCAACAAACATCAGCCTGGGGTGGGCCCCCAACATCCCCCAACATCCCGGATGCCCCTTCTGGATCTGCACCTGGCGATTTTTTTGCGGCTCAAAGTTCGTGACGTTCGTGACGCGGTGGCCATGGCAGCTGTTCCACCCAGTCATCGAGAGTTTTTTGTTCAGCTGTCCAAAGGTCGAATTGTTCTAGTGTATCTTGGTCCCAGTCTGGAATCTCGGACAGATGAAGATTTTTGCTGTCGAACATCGACAAATCAATGGCCCGAAGTGTGAATCAATTCACTTGAGAAAAAGTGGTCCAGGATTGTATCAGTAAAATAGTAACATGGTCAATCCACAAAATCTCTAAACCCTGGTTCAATCTCCTTGGGTCGACCAGGAACTGCTGGATCTTCGACTGCAGAAGGGCGCCTCACCCGGCGTCAGCGTCGACGACTTGCAGGGCTTCGCGTTGAACTCCAAGGGCCGAGAGCTTCGGAAGGCCATCGAACGCCTCGGGCGGAGCTGCCAGGGTGAACTCGAAGAGAAGCTGCAAAAGCTCACAGGACAGTGGAGATGGGGGCAGCAGGTGGCAAGTGGTGTATGACTTTCTTGCATGTTACAATTATATATGATATGATGATTATATAATGCTAAGATATTCTAAGATATAATATATGAATATAAATTGCACAATATACAAATGATTATATATATATACGATATGATATATATGTATAAAAATATATTTAAATATAATTGTACATTTCATCATACATTTAATTATATATTATATATTGTATATGCATTATGTATTAAATGATATATACGAATATCAGTATATATGTATAAGATTCTATTTAGAATTATATATATAACTATGTTTTAAAATTTATACAATTATACATATATATATACACGTATATATAATATACTTATATATATATATATATACATATAGCGGTGGTATATCCTGCATGACTGGGTTATAATGTGGCCAGTACCCACTTACTGTAGTAATCGGGTTCCCTGACATCCAATAAGCAGTGATGCGGTATCTACAACCTCTTGTTGTCCTTTCAACACCTTGGCTCAGAAATGCCACAGAAAGCGAGTTTGTGAATACCAGGAAAGGGGTGATCATGGAAAGATATCTGACTCTCCTTATCATTCTATAGGATGGCTGCCTTTTTCGCAAGGAATGGGACTCGCCCGGTCGCCCTTTGACATCTCAGTATTGTCTATATCCCAGACACAGCTGTTTGTATCCCACTTCTGCTTGCATCAGTTAATGTCCCAGTTTGAACCGGTTCCCAATCCACTTTCCAAACTCAGTTGTGCAACTACCATATCCATTGATTACCGATCCATACCCAATCTCAATGCGACCAAGACCGATCCATAGGTATGGATCACCGATCCATAACCGTTGTTTCAGCCATAGCCAAGGGCGGGATCTAAACTACTACTTATACCCAATATTCTCATAAACAATATAATCTATTATTCACAAATTGTATCAACATTAATATACCAATCGATATATTTGGTTAATTATATTCCCATGATATTCCCGTTTTTTTGCTGCTTAAATCGTAATATTCATCCTTAAACAATTCAATCTTTGCGGCTGAAATCCAAATTTTCATCATCCAAAAAACAGATGAAATCCATATTTTCATGGAAAAAAAAACCTGAAATCCTAATTTTCCCCATGTTTTCCTCATGGATTTGCCCTATGGTCAACCCATCCCCATGAACGGCCAGGTCACTGGCGTCGCACCCAACGGAGCGCGGCGATTCTGGTGGCCACTGTGGCCACGCGCCCAGCGCCGCGAGTCTTCGTGGAGGACATCGGGAGCAACACGGCGGAGCTGTCCTGGGAACTGCTGGAGGAAAGCAACGAAGGCGGCTGGAACTGGGCTGACCAGGCTGAACTGTGATTATTACAATATAAAACTATTAATACTATGGTGAGGTTAGCATTACTATTTCTAAACCATTACTAATGAACTAGTGGTTATTATTACTATTTTAATAAACTATTATTACTATTACTCTTATTTGGTGAGGATATTAATTATTAACTACTATCATATGGGGGGTTCCACAAATGGGGTTACCCCAATAGCTGGATGGTTTATAAGGGAAAATCCATTTATAAAAGTTTATAAATGGATGATTTGGGCACTATCATAACAGTGGTGAGGATATTGTTAACTATTATTATATATATTTTTAACAAAAACATGTTATAACGATATACCTCAAAGATTAAGATACTATATTAGAGTAACAGTGGTGAGGATATTATTATTACCCTTTGGCAAATTAACAGCGTGGCTCTGAACATGACCCATTTTGAATGGAAACTCAGGTGCCAACCCCTATCTGGCAGGGTCGAACTGTCAATTTACCGGAGGTTAAGATGTGAAAATGAAAGGGACAATCCCGGAACATTACTGTATGGATATCAATGGATAATCAATGGAGAATTAATTAGTGGATTATCAACAGTCAATGGATAAGTTTTGGATAAATATTGGATAGTTAATGGATAACCAATGGATAATCAATGGATAATGAGTGGATAATCAATGGATAATGAGCGCAACGGACAATTATAATTCATGGATAATTGAAATAGTACATGGGATAATCAACGGGATAATTGATGGATAATTAGTGGATTGTCAAGAATCAATGGATACATAAATATTGTAAAATTATTGCAAATTGGATCGATGATAAGTTGGGTAGATGATAAATGAAACAGCACGCTAATTAATGAATGATTAATGGACAGTCCATGGATAAATGCTGGATAATCAATGGACAATTATTGGATGAATAATGGAAAAAGAATTGCTAATTAAATCTAGTTCATGCATGATTAATGGACAGCCAATGGAGAGCTAATTGGAATTCTAAATGGCCATTTTCAATAGCTATGTTTGTTTACCAGAGGGTAATGCACAATTGAAATATCACATGTCAACCAACAGGAGATTCCGTTAACAAACGGACAACAGACCATGATAACCAATGAATATCATTGCCCAATGGATTCTTTTTACCATTGACAATCAGTTACGACAACTGGATACTTAATGGATAAACATTGATATTTCTGGTATAGGGATTGGATAATCAATGGATAGCTATTGGATAATCGAAATGGTAGATGGGATAACCAATGGATAATTATTTAATTAGTGGATTATCAACTATCAATGGATAAATATTGGATAGTTAATGGATAGCCAATGGATTACTAATTGGCATTCTAAATTTCTTAATGGGATACAAATATCCATTGGATAGTTGCAATTAATGGCTAATTGAAATAATACATGTTAACCAACAGGACATTCTATGACTGTTCATGTAGAAAATTAACTGGCAGTCAACGGAGATCCTTACTTAATGGATATAATAGCCATCACCCTTTGGTAAACAAACATAGCTATTGAAACTGGCCATTTATAGTTGATTTACCCATTAAAAATGGTGATTCCCATAGCTATGTTAGTTTACCAGAGGGTAATGTAGTCTTAAGTATCGGTACATGATTATCAATGGAGACTTGACGGATAGTTAATGGATAATGAGCCGATCATTAACGAATCATGGATGGATAGTGGATGGTGGGATCTGGTTACTGCAATGGTAAAAATATGTGTGTGGAATGTTTGAGTGACACCTGTACGTTTTTTTTGGCATTTACATGTATAATCATATATATATATATATATATATATTTGTAGGTCTTATGATAATGGTCTTATGTTGATATGTTTGGTTCCAATCTCGCCATTCTTGATGGCTGAATCATCTTATGTAATCCCAAGTCTTGTGCAATTTGGGAGATTAAAACCCAGGAAAGGCCTCAGAGATGATGGTCTATGGTTAGAAATATGATTGCCAAGTGGTAATTTTACAGTTTGCGAATTGGAACATAAACATTTTAATCATGTCTCACTAAAGGGACCATGGCTTCCAGTTCGCGAAGTGTAACAAATGACCAGCGGGTATATATGACCGATATCACCTCCAAATAGTTCGATGTTTTTCCCACGAAACTTCCAGATAGTTCGGGGTTTCTCCTATCCTCTCAGGTTTTTTTGAAGTCGCCCTGTTTGGCTATGACCGCTCCTCACGGCTCCGTGATGGCCACGATGGCCCTTCCCTTGCCAAACTGGGAAACTTCCGCGTGGAAGGTTGGACAGTGATCAGCAATCCACGCTGAGAGATGTACTGTCGGCGATGCCCCGAAGTTAGCTAAGTTGGTTTATACAATGTGGTGCCGAACACCCCCAGTTATGTTTGTCATTTTTTTGAGCCCAGTAACTAGTTTGATATATCTACTACCATAGGTCCTAGTTATTAGGGTTGTAAACCAACTATCTTGGGGGCACCGCCTTGTAACCTATGTCAACTGTGGTTTATCGTTGGTTTATATCTATGTCAACTATTGTTTATTGTTGGTTTATATCTATGTCAACTATGGTTTATTTATGGATGTTTATGGATGCTTATGGATGTTTATGGTAGATTTTACCCCCTGGTAAACTAACATAGCTTTCGAACATGGCCCATTTGTAGTTGATTTACCCATTAAAAATGGTGATTTTCCATAGCTATGTTAGTTAATCAATGGGATTATAAACCAAGTTACTACTGGGTGGCATCACCTTGTACCATGCAGGTTTTTAACAGAAGGATGCGGATAATCCACCAGAAATGTGGATGACTTTCCACCAATGTTTCGTTTTCCAGATCTATGTGATAGTTGGCTGGGGGTACCCTCTGGTAAACGTTTACAAAACTATGGAAAATTACCATTTTATAGCTGGGTAAATCAACTATCAATGGCCATTTTCAATAGCTATGTTAAATTACCAGAGGGTATAAAATTTATCAGGAAATAAAATCTCTGCCGGAAGGGGTTTAGTGTAGCTTTTTTAAGAAATACCAAGTAATGTGGGTAAAACATGGAAACACAATAATAAACCATCCCCCAAATCATCATAAATAGGTGGTCCCAAATGGGTGGTTTATTATTGTTTTACACACGTTTCTGATATCATTGCTCACTTCCCTGAACCTTTCTCCAGCTCCCGCCCACAAAACAATATCGACCCGGACTGCATGTCGATTCATCCATCCAACGCCAGCTCATTCCTGTAGATCCATCCCAGACCGCTTCACATCATTCGTACTTATTCCGGTTATAGAACTACTCGTCATCATTAACCCAAAGCATTAACCAAATCATGTGTCAACTTCGCCATCATCAATCAATTACAAATCCCATGAAATCCCATGAATTTCTCATTTTTTCTTGGTTGAATCCTGTGGTTTTCCTATGATTTTCAAACATCCAAGGGCCATGGAGTTCCGCCGGCCAGGTGGCCACCTAGCGCGTCGCTTCCGGCTCCAGCACTTGGAGGAGCTGCGCTGGTATCGCGTGAAGCTGCGCATGCTGGCGCCTCAAAGGCGATGGATGTCGGATGCTGAGCCATGAAAATCCCAGGATTTGGAGTTCCTCCAAGAAATTTGGGAGTTAAGCCATGATTCCCCAGTGTATCCACACAGTTTGGGGTTTTTACACTAGGGGTTAAGTTAAGGGTGGTGCTTGATCAGGGTGCTCCATCTGGCTTTTGGCCTTTTTCCCGTAAATTCTCGCATAAAATTGCTCTTGTGCGATGTCCATGTGCATTTCGACTGCGCAGGCTCGCACAAAGTCTGCGGCGCGGGTTTTGCTTCATCTTGCGACGCGGCATTTTTCCTGTAAATTCTAGCATAAAATGGCTCTTCTGAGATGTCCATGTCCATTTCGACTGCGCAGGCTTGCGCAAAGTGTAGGTCCCGGTCTTGTCATGCTCTTGGGGCGCGGCATTTTCCCTGAGAATTCTCGTGTGACATGTCCATGTCCATTTCAGGCTCGCAGAAAGTATGGGTCCCGGCAGGCAGCCTGGGCACTGCGCGCACGGTTCTCACGGTTATTCCGTCTTGAGCCAACAGAGGATGCCAGGGCGGGTGAGGTTCCACGGGATGACCGCTGGAAGCTACTTTTGGAACCCAGTGGTTAATGAATATATCCGCGTCGAAAAGAATCCCAGTGCAGGACGAACTTTCTTTTGTCTCTATAAGCAGGCAATGTTCCTTTCGCCGTGATGGCTGTTGCCCACCACGGTGCGTGGTGGCGAACCAGGCCTGCCGCTTGCAGTCGCGCTTGTGGCCGCGCACGTGTCTGAGCTGCATTGAGCAGGACCGGTAAAGCTTCAGGCCATGAATGCACAGAGGTGAGGTTAGGTACTGTGGAGAACCGAGTCTGCGAATTTCATGCTATTTGGTTGCTGCCTGCCCAGGACTTGAAAGCATTGGTGGTCGATATTTGGGGAGCAGGGGCCATTTCTCTTGGCACGATTGCAGTGGAGCGCGCCTGGTGGCCGGTCCACGTTCGAAACGTGAACCGAACGGTGCTTTTTTGTGCATTGGCCGGCTTTTGTTTGCACAACAGGTCCTTATGAGAAGACCTTGCTGAAATCATCTCAGAGGTCCGTGCAAGATCTTGTGCAGGTCCTTGTGAGAAGATCTTGTGAAGATCTTGCTGATTGCTGAAATCATGTAAGAGGTTCTTGCAATATCTTGTGCAGGTCCTTGTGAGAAGATCTTGTGGAGATCCTGTTCAAAACCTCCCTCAAAGGTCCTTGCATGAAGATCTTGAAGATGTTCTGCTTTAGAGGTGCTTGTATGGAAGTTCTTCTGTGATGCTCATAGGAAGTTCTTGTATGAAGGTCTTGCAATATCCTCTATATAGAAGATCATTCTTTGCTGATCTTGTGAAATTCTCTTCGATGTCCTGGTATGGGGTTCTGGTATGAGGTCCTACACATAGAGTTGCTTGTATTCAAAGCATTGACTTCCTATCTCCCCCACACTGTTTGGGGTCTATTGCCGGGATGTTTTTTAAGGATTCGACGACAAACAAAAATATGGTAATTTATGTTATTATGCACGAAATTGGCAAATGATAGGATTTTTGAACACTATTATATTTGGGTTTGTCAAGAACTCGGGGGTTTAGCAACTTTTTCTTGAGTCTTTGAGCCCAAAAACAAACATGGCCGGGTTTAACTTTGCAATTTTGTGATTTTTGATGCTTCAATCCACAATGGATTCGTGTTGGTCAAATACCCTATATATTTGTGTTCAATTTTTGATGTTTACAGAACCACCTTGGAAAAAACCAAATCAACCAACTAAATCCCCATAAAATGCTAGGTTGAAAATTGGTTCCCTTTTGGTAAACTGACCTAGCTCAAGAACATTGCCCGTTTATATAGATGGATTTAGTTCGTTGATTTACCGGCAAAAATACGGATTTTCCATTTTCCAAAGCAAACTGTTAGGGCAACTTGCCTTATTTCCTAGTGGATTTTCCCACCCCTCTCCAACTTACCCTCTGGTAATCAAACATGGTTTGCTGGAAAAAAACAAAATTTATAGATCATTAGCCTCCATTTAATCCATGGATTTCCTAACAACTCCTAGCAACCAACCATCATTTATCAGTTATTGTGATTTATATATTCCCTATTTTGATAGTTAAAATCCTTTGAAACGACTATAAACATCCATGATTTATCAATTTCATCCCAACTATATCTCCAGTTTTTGATCTTTAAAACGCTATGGTTAATCATCGACTGAGGGGTTTCCCATGGCAGCACCATGGCACTCCAAGGAGTGGAGCAACGAAGTCTCCTTTCGGACGCTCAGCTGTGGTGCGGCAAGGGCGGCCGGGCGCCTAGTAGGTGTCTGGGCAGCTGGGGCCGGGCCGTGTTGTGCACCATGAGGTGAAAATGAGGATATTATTGGTTATTAAGGGTTAAAGAGGATTTTAGGAAATCAGTATGTATTACATATAAATATACTACATTATGTATGGTATAATATATATATACACATATATATAATATGGTGATTCAATGGGATATTAATGGGGATAATGTTAATAAAACAATAAGAGACCACCCATATTTTCATTATACCATTCCTAAACATGATAAGATTGGGGATGGTGGATCCTATTCCTGTACTCACATAACGCCTAAGATCCAGGCACCACAGATGACTGGTTGGTGGTTGGTCAGTTGGGAATAATGGATTATAGTGGTTTAATGGACTTTAATGGATTTTGATGGATTGGTGGTTTGGAACATGAATTGTATGACTTTCCATATATTGGGAATGTCATCATCCCAACTGACTCATATTTTTCAGAGGGGTAGGTATACCACCCACCAGATGAGATTGGATGACATCCATGTTTTCACATCTTGTTGGGAAGGCACGTCTAACTTCACCAGTGGCTTGGGAACAATTTACCTTTTCCGAATCCCGAGGCTCCAACAATTTCTTGGTGAAATCCGAGCGTTTGCTGCGGCTGTGCGTTGATGATAGCCAGCTTGAAGAGAACGCCACAGAGATTGAACGCTTGAAGGTTCAATTCGTCAGAGATCTCTTTGGAACGGCGGGTTCCCAAAGCAGTGAGGTGGCGACCAACAATCTGTTGCTTGGAAAGAAGAACACATCAATATATATATATAGCTCTCTCTCTATCTCTCTCTTTCTCATACTATATATATATATATATATATATATATATCAATAATCATATATGGATGTCTGGGTAGAGTGGGTAGCCGGGATCACTCCCAACAGTTGGAGGCTGGATGCGCGCTACTGCCAACGTGGCTGGCCAGACTTCGTGCAGCACGGTGCACGCTACTCGCGTCCGCCGCAACAACGAGAGGAACGACTTCGGCGCATGCGCTTGGCGATTGCTGCGGAGGATGTTGGTGGCTGGGTGATGCTGGGTGGTAGGAATTTCTAGCAATCGTAAATGAATTTTCCCAGGAACAAATGGGGTGAAATCGGGATTTAACAACATTTTAGCAGAACAAGATACATGCTGAAGGTAGTCATCGAACTTGGTTATAACATGTTATAATCCCAAGAGCAGGGTAAGTTGGTTAGTGACATTATTTTACTTGGTGATAACATCGCGCCGCTTACGATTTCTGGGATTTTGAGCACCAAGTGGGCGATGGTCGAGGGTCTCTATCAATCAATCTCAAGAAAACAAGCAGTCCGAATCAGTTCAAAAGTCATGGATTTTTGAGTCATCAACAGGGTGGGAAAGCTCCTAGTCTCAAGTGGCTTCTGGTACCATGTGATACCTGAAGATGCTAATGGAAATCATGGTGGAATTTCGGAATTGTGGCCAGATGCCTGTATTTCTTCTGTATCCTGCGGGACAACAAGGTTTGTTGGTACAGTTACATGATGGAAACCCATGCCTTGGATGGAGACCCATGAAGAGCCAGGATTCTTTTGTAGACGTAGCTTTTGACCCACTGCATCTTGTATCATCATCAAGGTTACTCAAGCAGATTTCTGCCGCAGCGCCGTTCGGAGTCTCAATGATTTTGCCCCCACACTCACCTACACATCTGTTTTTCATAAAATGGTGGGAAGCAATTCCTTTTCAAAAAGAATGGACAGGTTGGAGCTTGAATGATCACCCCGCTGGTTTACAGCTGTTTCACACTGAATGGTTCCTCGGCTCTGGCAGGAATTGTACGGATCGGAATATCCTCTGCAGAATGCCTGGTTTCAGGGGCCCTTCTACTACGAAGAGACTGGAATGAAGAACATGGCCAAATATTTTGATAATGCTTAATTTGCCCATATTTTGGGTGACTTTCCATCAATGTGCAAAGACAAGTGCAATCAGTACAAATCAGTTTTTTAAGCCTTGCAGACGCATCTTAATTCACTGGAATTCACATGCCTGGAAAAACCGGCACCGATTGTTTACAGCTTGGAGAAATGGTGCGAGTGACAGGGATCGCAACACAACAAGTGTCCAGTTTGTATCATCCCACCAATTGTAACTGGTGAACGTAACCATACAACCATAACCCAGCTATAAAGTAGTAGACAATACCATACATGAACCAGCTATGGGTATTAGTAACCAAATCTATGGTTAGTAACCATACTTATAACCCAGCTATAAATGGTTTTAACTCCAAATAGACAATACCATACAATACCAACAGTCCCCTGAAATATTGGTAAACGCAGCTGAGTGCGAACGCGAAGGCTATATAGAACTGAGCAGGAGTTGGAGAGAGCACAACAAAACATCAAGGGCAGGGGTCGTTTTTTGGAACTTCCGTTGTGTTGGAATACATGACATACTTGTAGTTGTGTTGTTGTTTTTTCCCGGAAAATATGATACCCCCAACTTTGATGGTTGATTCTCCCATTTTCAGACACATATTGGATGAGAACGACATCACCCGGAAAGCTTAAGACAACCACTATCTGCTTTAGGGACACAAGGTCACTCAGAAGAGTCTGTCCAATGGATGGGTTTTGATGACATGTTTCCCTACTCTCCTTCCGGGGTGATGAGTGCAAATGATCCCAATTCACAACTTACATAAGGGATCATTCGAGGTTACTTTACTGCAAACCATTATAATCCCCATTAACTACAGTTATATCTATCATAAAGCATAGTTAAGCCACTCATAAGACAACTTAGCTATCTTGGGGGCCCCATCCTGTACAGTACATGATTTTCAGACATTGGATGTCGGCGAAACATGAACTCCGTAAGATTTGATAAACCATTGCAGGGGATCTCCCCTTTCCCCAACAAGAAAACGGCCGTCAAAGCATAGGGAAAATGATGGTTTAGACTGTTGAAGCAGTGGATGGAAAGTTCCAAACTTTCCCGACATTTTCCCAGCCACATCTTTAAAAATACCAAAAGAATCCCAAACAAATCCCAAAAACACCAGGTGCAGTTCTGCACTTGACGACTTTTTTCGTCGCTCCCAGCCTGCCCAAAAACACCAGGAGCGCCCAGCGAACGCTATGCCGAGCTGGTCGTTTGCGGTGCCAAGGTCCGGGTAAATCTTCTCAACTTTATCCATTACAAATACCCTCTGGTAAACTAACGTAGCTATAGAAAATCACCATTATTAATGGGTAAATCCACTATAAATGGCCATTTTCACTGCTATGTTAAATTACCAGAGGGTATCTTGGGGGCCCCATCCTCTATGGAAAAGCCACCCATTTCGGGGTCACGGCTTCACCCACCTGGAAATTGGGGAAGGCGGGTGGCTTTTCCCTCACAGCGCGCTGGCGCGTGACCCAAAACCATGGGATGACTTGCCAAATGGTGATATGATTGATGGGTATATCAACCTTATAACTTGGAATAGCTATGTTAAATTACCAGAGGATACAAATAGAGATTGTGAACAATCCAAAAATAGGGGGAGAAATGCCAAGAACCATGGGGATTCAACTTGATTGATATCAAAAAATAGCCAACAAAAAAGGGATTGAACTGATTGAACCAAGACCAGGAATGCGGTTTAAGGTGGCTGGGTGATTACAGCCGGTTTGCGGAAGTCTTGGGGACCACCCCAGAGAATGGACGACATCCTGTCAAGATAGCAAAAACGCTAGCAGCTGTGGCCTTAAGATTTTACCCAGACCGGCCCTACCCTGATATGTTTTTCGGAGCTTGGTGTATCCTGTGAACACAGCAATACTTTTGTAGCCTCAATTGTCATCAAAAGTGGCCGGCTGGTAAATCATTCATATATATTATATTATATTATATTATATTATATGATATTAAATGATATTATATGATATTGTATTATTATTTTTTTTTTTTTTTATATTATATTGTATTATATTTTATTATATTATATTATATGATATTACTTATATTATATTAATTGTATTATAGTATATTATATTATATTATATTATATGATATTATATGATATTATATGATATTATATGATATTATATGATATGATATTATATTATATTATATTATATGATGTGATATTATTTTTTATTTTTATATTATATTATATTATATTATAATATATTATATTATATTATATTATATTATATTTCATGATATTATATTACATTATATTATATTATATTGGACTATATCATACTATATATTATATATATAATTATATATATACACATGCATGCATTTGAATGGAAACAACATCTATAGATTTTGGATTTGCATCGCCTTGTTTGATTACCAGAAGGTATAATTACGTGCTATATTATATCAGCTTGTGTCTTACTGTCAATTACATCGCACTGACGGTTGCAAGCAACGTAGGATCAATTGGGCTCGTGGAAAATGAATAGAGACTGTAAGTACTCGATGCGTTTCATTGTTTTCAGGACTATATGTATAGTACAGGACTATCGCCCGTAAAAAGATGCAGATGCAGCAGCTTTTTTTGCCATCATTATATAACCATTATTAACCATTATTAACCATCATTAACTAAGGATGTCAAGAGGATGCTGTTTTCCCATGTTTTCCCCATAAGTTCCAAGTTTCCAACTTGTCTATGACGGTTGCTACATCCTTTGCAAACTCTTCGATAATCCATGGAAAATCACCCAGCTATCCCCAGCTATGAAACTCCATGAAATGGTGGATTTCACATTGCCATGTTTGATGGAAGGGTATCTATGTAGATACCCTCCAGTAATCAAACGTGGGAATGGAAAATCCATGAAAATCCCTTATAAATGGAGGTTTATAGCTGGGAAAATATCGAACTAAATGGATGATTTTTCAGCAAGCCACGTTTGATGACACTTAGAGGCTACACAACATGTTCCATGGTATTCCCATGACATGCCCATTATGAAATATTACATACACATTAAATCCCATCAAACCACATTAAACCATTATGATACCCATCAATTCCTATGTCAAGATCCAAACATAGAAAACATATTACATAGATATTCTACACATTCTACACATTCTGCTAATACTACACCCCAAAAAAATCCACGCTACTCCACCCAGCCTGTCCGCCAGGAACGAGGACTTGCAGAGTGGTACACCAAGCGCTTGGAACGCGCTCTTGATCTGCTTGGCCTTCAACATAGCCGGTGAACTCGGATGTCGAAGCGAATGGAAACGTGCCGTGGGGTAAGGCGCCCTGGAACGCCGAAAAAAGATCTTGAATAAACATTCCCATAGGATCCATGGTGGTGGTATAGATGCTAACATTTGGGGTATATTGATGGGATCCATGTTACCATATATAGCAGCACCATGGATCCTATGGGATTGATGGATGAATAACTTAATTGATGTTTGTGGTCCCAGTGGTGCCTCGTGTTTGTGGGTAGTCACAAAGATTTCATGAAGCCGAAAACTTACCCAACTTGTCTGGTTGGTGGTTTGGAACAGAAAAAAATATGACTTTCCATAGGTTGGGAATGTCATGATCCCAACTGACTTTAACTCCATCATTTTTCAGAGGGGTAGGGCGAAAAACCACCAGTTGTAATTGGGGTGAACTAACCCACAGGGCTGAATCCCCAAGTACCCCAACAAGATCTGGGTGAGTTTCAGCATCAAACATGCGGGCATTTTTCCAACACTTCGCCCAGTTAGACTTCCGAACATGTGGATGATAGATGGTGTGGATGGCCTCAGAGATTCTTCTAACAGCTATCAATTCCATCGATCAAACATAAACTAACCAAAATCATCTCAAGCTTGGTCAAACATCCCCTAAAAGTGGGACTCAAAAAATTGGTTGTCCATGCTGTCTCAAAAAATTGGCAGTCCGTTGCGGTGCCTGATCTCCAAGGTCAAACCAGTGGCGAAAATTCGTAAGAGCCTGGTGAATCAATTTGGGAACACCGTAAAGTGACAAACAATATAATGAAACATCTACCCTCTGGTAAACTAACATAACTATGGAAAATCACCATTTTCAATGGGTAAATCCACTATTTCTATGGCAATGTTCAATAGCTATGTTAAATTACCAGAGGGTAGTTGTAGAGTTGTAGCGATCCATGAAATCATCTCAAATCCCATTAATTTCTTGGTGAAATGAAACCCGATTTCTCATGATTTGTTGGTGACCTTCCATTCATACTAAGCCTACATACTAAGCTCCCTATAAATCCCAGAATCTTGATGCTTACCCTCTGATTTATCCTGCGATTCATCCTGCGCCGAGGTCATTTCACCTGCCAAAAGTTGCAGCCTCACGCCACCACTGCGTTGGCAGCCACGCAGCAGGGGTCCATGGGAAAACGGGACGGGAGTTCCCCACATGGGACGGGGACCTGAACGTGCAAGGTCGTGCCCCCCGTTTGTTAGCTAAGTTGGTGAACATAACTCCAATAACTAGAACTTATGGACACTTATGGCATGACTTATTGTACATATATCTATAGCATTCTATAGTTCATGAGTTTTTTTTTAAACAAACCAAGCTGTAACTGGTGCAGCACATCAGGCAGGATATGGGAAGAATCCAGGCGGATCAGTCACCGCAGGTCCAGCATGGGCCATGCGGCTGCTTCGGCCTTCCTATTTCTGGAGCCAAAGGATTCCAGACAGCTCTGAGATCCAAAAAGGACAGCCGAACAGTGCATCCCCACCATGATACCATGGGACAGTAGGAGATGGAACATTTTTTTTGAACCATATATTTGGGGCTTGGGACCATACAATGTAACTAATTATGTGTTTTCACGATTTTGCGGGGATGCGATTAATTTTGGGACATGACTGGGATATATGGATGTTTTGTTATCTTTTTTTTTTTAATGGAACATTAATGGGCATTAACGGGCATTCGGCATTTGGAACATTAATATGAATTTATTGACTTTATATTATTAATGTTTTTTTGTTTTCATGGACTATGAATGGGCATTATGGATTTAAATCAATAAGATGTTTTTTTTGGATGTATCTGAAACTCTGAAACTGGTGCTCGCCTTCAATGGCTGGAAAAGAGGAACATGAGCCACGGAAGCCATGTTACAGTGGTCATTTATAGATGATTTATAGATGATGTACCTATGAAACATTGTGATTTCAATATCAAACTGTTACCAAACCTGGTGGTTTGGAACATGAATTTCATTTTCCATATATATATATATAAGGGATGTCATCCTTCCCATTGACGAACTCATATTTTTCAAGACGGAAATTGCACCACCAACCATATATATATATATATCATATAATCCACCAGATAATCCACTATTAACCATCATTAACCATTGTTAAACCCATCATTTTCCCATATATCAGGTGGTTAACCATTCAACCAGCAAACAGGTTAAATCACTAGCTTTCAATTCGCATCGAATTTTGCTTGGCGGATCATCAAATTGAGCTGATTAAGGGTGCCAGCAATTTCAGATCAAAAAACCCTACCCTCCGGTCAAACGTGGCACAAAAAACATCCCCTACAACCGGGCTTTTAATGGGAAAATCTATAGTATGAATAGATATGAATAATGGATAGCATAATGAGTGGTGAATTTGGTTGTACTCTACAGAGTTTTTCCGCTGTATCTGGGCTGAGGAATCTCTGCGAATGATGCTTTTTGAGCTGCTTTCTGAGAAATCCCATCCATGGTGAAAAGTTGTTGTTTTTTTCCCATGGAAAAATGGGGGGGATGGTCATAGCATCATAAAGAAGTAGGAATTATGATGGCAAATCTCTGATTAATTAATGTGAGGATTCCCCATCCGGCTTTTCAATCGATTTTTTCTGAGTTGCACTAAAGTGGTGTGGAGACCACTTTATTGTGAAGAAAAGAGCCCTGAAATTCACGTGTTTTTTCAGCTCGTCATGCATGGGTCCATCGGGTGTTCGTAGACCCTTGTCGCCAGCGCCCTTGCTCCACCTTCCCTGTATATATACAACTATACCCTGAAAGTCAAATGATTAACTGGTTGGTGGTTTGGAACATGAATTTTATTTTTCCACATATTGGGAATTTCATACTCCCAACTGACGAACTCATATTTGTCAGAGGGGTAGGTATACCACCAACCAGTTAATTTTACCAACAACAGTAAAGATAGCAATCCAATCAGTCATTGGGATTTTCTGGGAAGATATTGTTCATTGCGGCAAGCCCGCGGGCGACATAGAAATGAGTACCGGTCGATCAGTGACCAGCACCGTGTACGTCCTGTGACTACCCGTACTGTAGACAGTTTTTTACCGGCACTACGGGTTTAGTACTTTGGGAAGAAGGAAAGAGTAGGAGTAGGAGTAGACTTTCCACCCGCCTTCTGGACTCGAACAAAACGTTCTCCATTTTGGTTCAAACACCAAAGTGTGGACAGAACGCTATTCCTCTAGGCAGAGCATGTTACATGGAGTTGATCACTTAGAATCAGTTGAACCCTGCGAAAGTCTGTCGAGGGATTGAGTTTTGTGCTACTAGACTTACTGTATGTTGAGCCCCATCAGAAGTGACAGTCAGGTTTTTTGTCTTCCCAAATGGGGTCTCATTGAGACTGGAGGGTTGATGCACGTTTTTTTTTTCATATCGAGGGACAATTCTGGTTGCTGCAAGCATCAAATTCTGTGGCGAATTTTTCACCGAAACTGTTGCAATCGAAACAGCAGCCCCTGGAAATCCCTGGAAACAGCCCATGGCCATGGGAAAAACATGGACGCAGGTGCCCATCCTTTGGAGATATCTAGAGTACCCTCTGGAAGATTCACCATTTGTTGATGTTGCCATTAAATTAAAACTATCATGTTTAGATATTTTTAGGGGATGTTCAATTGCCATGCTTGATCAATCTCGATCACCTGTTTAGCGAACCACCTCTTCGTGTGAACAGAGACCTGGGTTGATCACTTCAGGCCAGCAACTATACAACCACACCTTTTCACGCAAAATTGAGCGGAAGTTTTGGTGAGGGGGACGAGGTGTTACAGCGGGGCAACTCAAGTCTGATTTTTGTTGGGTTCCCCAGTGTTGACCGGGTTACGGGTTTGTGTCACTTTCGTTTACTGTTGGCACCATGATATCATGTTGGCACCAATTTTGGCTGTCCGTTGGCTGTTCCGGTGGTTGGAGTTTGAAGCTTGGCGAGAGCAATTGTCGCGAGGAAAGTGCATTAGAGGTCGCTAGAAGTTTCCCTGGTAGATTCTGGTAAATCCATGTAAGTCCAACAATAAACATGTTTTGTTGGAGGTTTTAGATACCACCCAAACCTCATACTGATCATACTGAGTTTCCTTTTCGGCGCCTGAAAAAGGGACACCAATCAGATCATCACTGGGTATTGATAGTATTGGGTGTGATTTTTTCGGGTTGGCAAAGATTCTGAGTTGAATTCGAGGGATCTGAAACCTTACTGGAATATTCTGAAGAAGATTGTTATTCAATGTCATTCACTTTTTCGGATAGTTGTGATGCCATCAGCTCGTGCGGCAAATGATGGATTTTCAGCCAACCTTTGGACCAACTCAGATTTTTCTGTGGTGCTGTTGGATGTCTCACATTCATTGGGATGATGTAGAAAGCCACCTCAAGCAACCGATAGCAATCCATTTCACGGCGGAAACAAATCATGCAGATTCAAAACAAAAGCCTCCCGATATTAAATCGATTTGTCTGAACACAGGGTACCCTGAAATCATAGTAAAATATAGTAAATCTAGTGGTTAAGATCATCATGTTCCCTATTACAATGGCCAAAACTGGCGATATCACCCATTTAAGACACTTTTTTCCCTGAAGATAAGATATGTCTAAATCCACCAGGCCGGTGCAACAAACAGATTTCACAGGTGACGACGTTGCAGATGAAGCGGCGCTCGGCGCCGCCCGGGTACGAGTGTGTGTACGCTTCAGGCCAGCCCTGTGGGCCTTAAATATTTGAGAATATTTGAGACGACTGGACTCCATGACTGGACAATATCCGGGTGCTTGTCAACTGCAGATTAATCTCTTCTTGGCCCCAAAATGGGCGAACAAAAAGTGAAATCACCGATCTATAACTCGTGGGTGCGACCTGCAGGCCTTTGCTACCAGAGGTGGGGGAGTTGATGGTTGGAGTTTATTGGAGATGGCGCCATCAGAACTTCTCTTCATATGTGTATATATATATAAAGAATATATATATATATATATAATATGATTATATATATATAATCATACATATATATTCTTTATGGCAGATGGAGCTGCCTTTCTGAACTTCCGCAAATCCAGTTTTGGTCCATTCTCGATTGGAATGTTATGTGATGCTCTCTGATGGATCAAGACCTTATACTCTACGGCGACTCTACGGTATATCATTGCCGCCACAGTTAATATATATATATATATATACATACACACAATGTATATAAATAATTCATAATAATCCCTTATATATATGATATACACTAATATATATATAAGGTAATTTAGGTATATCATTGCTTTCGATGCTGTTCAGGGTGTCAGATCTTGGCTCGTTCGTGAAAAACTCTAGGAGAGTGGTCCATGTGGGCGAATCACCTGGGACGAGGTGGGACCCCGTGGCATGGTCAGATATCACCAAGTATTTTTTCGAAAGTTGGATGATACACTATGACAAACCTGACTGGGGGATGGGAATGTCATCAATCCGTATATTTTCATTGTGTTTGGATTCCCAATATGGGATGGACCACCATAGACCATATACATCCACATATGTATATATATATATATATATATATATATGTACATATGTACATACATACATACATGCATGCATACACATACATACACATACATACATCCATACATACATGCATGCATGCATGCACATACATACATACCTACCTACCTACCTACCTACATACATACACACACATACACACATACACACATACACACATACACACATACATACATACATACATACATACATACATACATACATATATACATATATACATATATGTATATACGAAATTATAGGGAAAATCATCGAACTACCATCCTGGTTGCATACTTTTTCGCATCTTTTTACGGGGTGCTTTATATATTGTATGGGTACTATCACTATACCCACATTGTAGTACTATACCCACGTATGGGTATTTACACCCCGAATTTTTGGAGTTCGTCCATGAGAAGTCGCTGGTTTAGTGGTAGAGTTTACAGCCACACGTTTTCCGATGTCGTACACTCCCGAAATTTCGCATGGAAACCGTATAAAGCCAGGGTTTTATCCAGGAAGATCATTGGATCCCCCAATGTTGGGAGATTCCACGTGAAATTTCGGGGGTGTAGCCGTGAGTTTCTTCTAGTGAAGCTGTGCCAGGAGGATGCACCAAAGAAAGTGCATACCATTGGAGGTGCCTGGGGTATTTTGAAAAAAGGGGTGTGAAACCACGAACATGGCCGTGTTTTAGAAGGAAACATATGGGAAAATAATGATTGAATCCTCTGATTCCAGATGATTTAGGGGTAGCCTGTTTTTGGGCAAGCCAGGATTACCGCCTTTCAGCTTTAAGATTTTGGTATTGTACCGCTTCATGCACGGCATTCTGAAGTGAAACTCAGTGTGGCACTTCTGCGTAAAGCATTTGGAAATAGTGAGATCAAGTCAGACCCATTCAAGCATCGCTATATCCCAGATCAGAAGAATGAAAGATGTCGTGATCCAGATAGCAACAGATCTTGAGACGAAGCTAGGGGGGATAATGTTCACTCAGACAATCCCAGGAATTTCGTAAACCCAGTTTATTGTCATAGGGGGATACTGTATCAATTTTCAAAGGAAATCTTGACGAAATTGGGTGTCTTAAAATAGGCTACCCCCAATTCCAATGGATTAAAACTCAACAAATTGTTATTTAAAGACCATCATCAAATAGGCTATTTGATAGGCCACCCCCAATTGTTATTTAATGTTATTTGATGTTATTTGTATCCACTAATTTCAGCCAAAGCCAATTGGGGGCGAACCCTCCAATGTTTGGACGTCCCTTTGTCATCAAGGACGAAGTGATGCTGGGAAGACCTTTGAATTCGCGCCGGTCTCAGTGTGCGGAGTTGTGTGCGGTGAGGCCACCCCCCCAGTGACATGTTTGTTGGTTTAAAGGTTACCCTCTGGTAAACTAACATAGCTATAGAAAATGGCCATTTATAGCGGAGTTTCCCATTAAAAATGGTGATTGTCCGTAGTTATGTTAGTTTACCAGAGGGTACTGTATATCCCCATCAATGGAGGTTTCCTACCATGTGGGTCCCCAATAGCTGGATGGTTTATAATGGAAAATCCGAAAATCAAATGGATGATTTAGGGCCTTAGGGGTACCCCTATTTTCGGAAACCTCCATATATCCCCGGCACTTACCCAAACGTTAACCAAGTTGTAAGTCAGCTTAGCGGCCTCGTTTGGGGGCCTCACCGTCCCCATGCAGGGACAGAAACCAGAGCCCATGTGACCAAAGCCGGTTCAAAGAGCTTTTCAATCAGATCCGTTTTGAAGAACAGGGTGTTTTAATAGAACTGGTTGGTGGTTTGGAACTTTTTTTTTTGCAGATATTGGGAATAATCATCTCAACTGACTAATATTATTCAGAGGGGTTGAAACCACCAACCAGTCTACTGTCGTAGTGACAGTTGGATGATTTTGGCTTTATTCCCGGAATCGGTGAAAACAATGACACGACAATTGAGACACTCCCGGACAGCCCTGTGATAGTTTTTAAGGCCACGGCTAAACGATTTCCTGCAATTCCCGTTGGATTCTGAAACCTTTAGGAATACTGAACATGAATAGGATGACTTAAATCCTAGCGTTGGATTTGAACATGGACCCACATAGCTAGCAACTTATCTAGCAACCCCCTTCCTGTTCCCTCAACAAAAACATCAACGTGCTATGGAAAAAAACATCAACGGTAAATCATCAAACAACAAGTTGGCCATGCCTTCCATAACTATCTCATAGTATATACCCTCTGGTAAACTACCATAACTATGGAAAATCACCATTTTTAATGGGAAAACTCACGATAAATGGCCATTTTCAATAGCAAACTGTTAGTCATAACCAGAGGGTAACCCCCAAAAAGATGCCGAAGTTGTGATGTTTCCAGGACCGAGTCTTTCCTCCTCCGACTTCACAGCAAGAGGCGCAAGATGCGCCCAGAAATCCCATGTCCCAATCATGGGTGAATTCTGCCCCGAAAATGGCCGTCTTGATGAATGACATGTACAATATATATATACAATATAATATGTAATATGTTATATGTAATAATAATAATAATAATGATAATAGTAATAATAATAATATTAATATATAATGTATAATATTATATATATAAGCATTATAAGCATAATAGATGATGAGACGGCTTAAGACAAAGCCTTACTGTAAAATGGCCAACGAAACCTCTAAATTTGCCGACAATTTCATGGCGAATTGGATATCTTTACCCGCCATGGCTCCCATGGCAGTCAGTCATTTTGTGATCTAAAAAACTTGTTAAAGCCATCAAACATCACTAACTGTTCTTGATGGGTCGCTTGGTTCCCCAGCGATGCATGTTTTTTGTTTTTCTACTATGTCGTATGTGGGCGAAGCCCAACCAGTGTTGCTCTTGTTCATTGAGCATACTCATCTGGTGTTTGTTCAACATTCAACTTCGCAATTTAAGAGGTGCTTCACACGTTTTCTTAATTTTGTGAAATATGTTCTCAGACTTAAAAAGGATCTTACTGGATGTCAATCACGAGAAGCATGGTCAATTTGGACTTGGTTAGGTATGCTGGTTGGTGGTTTGGAAATGTTTGGAACATGAATTTTATGACTTTCCATTCAGTTGGGAATGGAATCATCATCCCAATTGACTTTCACTCCATGATTTTTCAGAGGGGTAGGACGAAAAAGGGCGAAAAACCACCAGTGGTCCAGTGATTGTAACTTGACCCCATGACATCACTCTTCAGGTCTTTGAAGATGCGGGCTTAGCCAATTTCTTGGATGCCGTGTTGGATGGCTACCACGCCACCGTCTTTGCCTATGGCCGGCTGTCGGGGGTGACGACATGGCAACTCATTGCATCCGGACTTCGGTGGGTGAAAACCCAATTTTTTTCCCCAGCAATCTGGGGCCTAAAATGTGATACTTAATGGTACCCTCTCGGGTGCAGTTGAGACTAGAAATTGGGAGATCATTGTGGCAATATCTGGCAATTATGGTCATGTACCCATTTATAACCTCTCCAGTAAACTGACATAGCTATGGAAAATTGCCTATGTAGTTCGATGATATATGAACAATATAGTTATTTCCCATAGCTTTTTCTAAATTGCCGGACAAAACCTGCAAGATGGCACTTTTCAAGGGAAAAACAACATTCGGAAGTTTCACCTGTTTAACTTTAACATATTTTTTTCCAGGACCTTCCCAGCGACCCTTTGCGACCCAGCTCGGCAGGGCAGACTGGAAGTGGAAAGACCCACACCATGGAGGGGTGAGCTTTGGGCTTGGGGATCTGAGGACTCTGACTGGATGAACAGGGCACCTCTTTGCAATGGGGACCGCACGCAACAATAGATATGATGATATATATATATATATATATGATGTAGAATATGTAGAATATGTAGAATATGTAGAATACCTGCAATCATTGCAGTACATGTTTGGATCTTGACATAGGAATACATTGGAATTGATGGGTATCATAGTGGTTCAATGGGATTCAATGTGTTTTTTCATGTTATATGATGGGATGGCACTATCATAGGAAATGGCTAGAAAATCTCCCAACTAAGTGGAGGTTTAGTTCGCTAGAAAATCATCGATTCAAATGGGGCTTTTCCAGCAAGCCACGGAGCTGATTACCGAAGAGTAAATTTTTGAAACCATGCTTTTTTTGGGGAGTTGGATCCTTTTGCCAGATGTACCGTGGGGTAATCAAGATAGACTGAAACTTTGGTGAATACACGTTGTTGGTACATACATATACAGTATACATGTGTTTTTTTTCAAGTGAGACATGTATCTGGATAGATTGTAACGTCCTCACTGCGACGTCACTGGATAGATGCTTTTAGTAGGGGTAACTATTCCGAAATAGCATTGTTTCAAGCTTGTGATTTATTTTAATTTATCCAGATGTATGAGCATATCAACACATCATAGACATTCATAAACAGTTGGGCTTCCCACTGTGCTGTAAGTTCCCTGGAAAGTCATCACGCGGATATGCTACGGTTGACTCAAAAAAACTCTTCAGTAGCCCAAATCCCAGGGTATTATTTTACTATATATATATGTATATGTATATGGATTATTGATGATTATTGTGTATAGCTTGGATGAATTATGTATATATATATATATATATATATATATTATATTAATATAATGACCTCACTGTGACGTCAATGGAATGATGGTATATATATGGGAATCATCCCCAAATGGACCAACATGTCAGCTAATTTCAGGTTGGTTAATTTTTTTCCCAAAAGCATCTTCGATGCTTGGGTTCTCGTTTAGTTGTTTAACCGCGTGGGGGAGCGACCTGGCTCGAACGGTGGTGTGCGGACGGCGTGGGTGCAAGGGAAAGGAAAGGAAAG
>Ga0126342_10004090_pt1 | contig 24630 bp, 6 predicted proteins | sample Cyp1metagenome_FD_92528 | JGI IMG/M metagenome (GOLD analysis project Ga0126342, IMG submission 92528) | Coral microbial communities from Lord Howe Island, Old Settlement Bay, Australia - Cyphastrea 1 metagenome | ecosystem: Host-associated > Invertebrates > Cnidaria > Coral ...
CGGTGGGTGTTTTTGTTTGGGCTCTGGCCCCGTTTTGTGGGTTTTGTTTTGTTTCTGCTGTTTGCTTCGCTGTTTCCGCTGGCGAAACGCAAGTCTGGCTGGGGGATTTGCGGGTCGTCGTTTGTGGTTTGGTTGTGGTTTTTGTTTTTGTTGCTTCAATCGATTTGCCGACTTCAAGGACCTTTTGTCCTTGCAATTTGTATTTCCTGCTTACTCTCATGTAAGGACCGAGCCTTTAGCGCGACATCGGCCACACTCGAGGAAAAAAAAAAGGGAGGCTTTGGTGTCGGCTGTTGAGGATACCACCGAAGCTTATTTGGTAGAAAAGGTATGAACATGTACGGACCCCACAATCCCAACATAATATTTTTACGATGTTTTTTCACGGAGCAAGTGTTTTGTTTGGGTAGACAACCTGAGACTTAATTTTGAACCCCAACGTTGCTCCACCGATTGGTTGAACATGAATAAAGAAAACAATGTGTCAGCCAGGCTTTATTTGGGCATCAAATGGACTCATCAAACTGTGAAACATGATCCAGAGCAGACATCCAAATCATTTGGCATTTGGCAACAAAAAGGATGCACAATATAACATTCCTTCCGGTCAATTGCCAGCCGAAGACAAGCGAATGGGTTGGGTTTGTTCAGTGAAAAACCAGATGTCGCATGCATGTTAACCATACCTGTCTGCAAACATTTATAGAATTAATGTGTCACATTAATCAAAATTGGTATTAGTGATACATGTAAATGATTTGTAAAAGTGATATTTGCACTTTGGACTTTGTTTGGCGCTATAACTTCCTGTGCATTGCAAATGATTTGACGGGTCACAGAAACAACACCATTTAGCAGTTTAGCATGGGTCAGGCCGTGGGCTACGGTTGGCTATGGTCCAGCCGAGGTGTTGCCTCAAACTTTGTTGGAAACACAACCATTGAGAGCATTGGGTCATTTGAAGTCATGTGTGCCAGTCTTTTGCATCGACTTTTATTCATTATGCATTCCTTTCCGTTGATGCTGTCAGGCCATTCGACCTACAACGTGACTGAGTAAGTCTGGACATCTCAGAGGTATCAAACTGACTGTGCAAAAATTGGATTTTGATTTTAACATTTTTCAAGATGCTGTCAGCGATTTACCAAACAACTGGTTCGTCTCAAGCACGTGCCCTACATTCTAAAGACTTCACAATTTGTCGAATTGAGGAAACTGGACCTCCAGTCACCTGCAGTGCTCGATCTAGAAATGACACAGGCAGGACATATCTCATTCTATTATGTCAGCAACAATCCCACGCGAAAGGTGCAAAACATGTGCTCTTGCCATAGTCTCTGCTGATATCCCCTCAGAGGTCTAAGCAATCGGAGTTCAAGTGGCCAGCTCAGTTGAACCCAGGCTTCAGAAAGACAAAAAATGGGTGGATTGCTTGTAGCTCCTTTGGCATTTGTCGTTAGTGGAGAAATGAACGATACCGCGTATCCAAAGACAGTGTTTTATTCTGGTCGCTTCGCGAGGACAACCGCCCCCACCGGAAGTGTTTGCTTTGGTGTGGGGATGGGGATTGCTGCGGCGTAGTTTGGCAAGTGGCCGAATGCAGTATAGTTTTCGCATATTTTGCTGTTTGTTTTGTTTTTTCTTTTCTGGTTAATATTGCATTGAACGTGTATAGTAGAGCCCTATGGCGAGCAAACGGCCCATGGTGAGCGAAAATTGCCCGTGTTTGGGCTACATTGAGCCGATGTTGGACCATTTGCACCCATGTTGAGCCAATTTTGTGACCTTTTCAAAAACGTTGAAACACCTACGATTCTAAGCAAAAAAAATCCCCGAAACTAAAACTTAATAGATATTGCAATTGCTTCCTGTTGATGTGTGCACACAAAAAACGCCGTGGCACTTTTGGTGCGGGCAGATTTGAACTCCACCTGTCTTTTTGATGTCCTCATTCTGCAATCGCATCACTTAGAATCTGCAAACACTCTCCTGCCCGGAGTGGAAGCACCTGGTAGGATGGTCTCCTGGTAGGATGGTCTTTGGCAATTGAAAGTTGCAGCTTTTGGTCCAACATGCTGCCAAGTGGATGAGCGGGCTTAGGTCAGTGTACAGGCGACCGCCTGCCAGCAGAGCGAGGAAATATTTTTGGGTGTTTTTTTAACTTTTTTTTTGGTTCTAGACGTTTGGATCTTTCAGTGACATTTTTGGTGTGTATACTCTCCTTTGCAAGCGTGTTTCCAAGAGATGCCATTGAAGTCTTTTCGGACCCGTGGCGATAGCAAAACCATTCGAACTGTGAATGTGTACAGGTTTTTCTGATTTGGGACACATTCCGGCATGGCATGGGAAAATGAATCGCTGATGAATTCTTTGGAAGTAGCCAAGACACCACTGGAGGAGCGAGCACGCCCCTGCTGGTGCTGGACAACAAGGTGAGCTACAACATGTCAAAGTAGGCACACAACACAAAGTGTAGTGTAATGGATATAGAATGAATGATAGCGATCTTTTCAAAACTGATTTTTGGAAGCACCCAAAAACACCCCACACCAGAGTTTCCAGAGTTTTGCACCGTCCTCTCCCAGCTCATACCAAAACACCATGAAGATCCTTTTGTTTGCAGTCTTGTAGAGTCATTGAAGGACCTATTCCTGTAGATATCTTGAATCTGCCGCAAAGCTGACGTTGGCTCCTTGAGTGACAGTGATACCACATCTCCCACCGACCGTGTGTCACATCCCCGGTAGAACGAACAGATGAAACTCTTCAAAGATGTCTCCCTTGTCGCATGCGTGGCTGAGTTTGTCGGCATGACCTTGTTTGTGATAATCGGTTGTGGCAGTGCGATGGGTATCCAGGGTTCCGGCAGCACAGGTGGCAGTGGCGGCGACGAAGAGAGCACTGCGGGAGAGACGACCTCCATGATTCCTGGTTGGGTTCTCATGGTGGCCTTGGTGTTTGGCCTGTCCATCACGACCTTGGCTTACACCATCGGACACTACAGCGGCGGCCAAATGAATTGCGCTGTGACCCTGGGCCTGGTACTCACGGGCAACTGTGGGCTGATGCAGGGAATTTTCAACTTTGGCTCCCAAATGATGGGCTCTGTTTGCGGCGCCGCCATCCTGTGTGCCATCTTTCCGCCTGAGCTGGACATGACTAAAAGCCTGGGGTCTAACAGTGTGGGTCCGAAGTGGCATTGGTGGAACGCTGTGATTGGCGAGATGATGGGCACCTTCCTGCTGGTCTTCGTGGTTCTCCAAACGGCTTGCAACCCAAAGTCGGCCATGAACCGGAGTCAGGCTTGCATCGCTATCGGCCTCGCCGTCTTCATGGCCCACTGTGTCCTGATTCCCATTGATGGCTGCTCCATCAACCCTACGCGCTCATTTGGTCCAGCTCTCATGTCCCTCACCCGGTTGGAGGCACCCAAGGTTGCCGAACCTACAGCTACGCTGGTGGGTGAGCCATTGGCAGCTACCGTGGGTGCTGCAACGGAGCCAAAAATCCATGATGACGACGATGTGCCCGCCTTCTGGCACAGCAAGTGGGTCTTCTGGGTCGGCCCGCTCTTGGGAGCATGCCTGGCTGCGGCCGTCTACGAGCTCATGCTCAAGCTGGATGCGGCTGCAGAGCCAGCAAAGGAGATGGCCGCTGAGCCGGAGGCGGCAGATGGTCTCCCAAGGATCTTGGGCAACAAGGGAGGCAACAAAAATCTCGGTCAGAAGGAGAGCACCTCGGCGATGTCTTCCGAGGAGAGCACCTCGGCGAAGTCTTCCGAGGTAGTCTAGTGCAGCGTCAGTCGAGCTTAGCACTTGAGCAGGCCAGTACCTATGGTCTGCAGTTTAAAACTTACAGTCTCCTTCTTTTCCCTTTGGCTGGGTCCAATAAGAGGCTCAGGGCTCATGGTTGGAGACAATTTTGGGACACAACGTTTGCCCCTCTGGTAAACGAATTAGGAAACATTCAGCATCTCAGTGCTGGCGACTGCGGATTGCGTCGACCACACCACACAGTGCTGGAGAGTCTTGGAAAACAACGAAATAGCAGCGTCGAGCCATGCCAAGAGGTTCAAGTCATATCAAACAAAATGCCCCCGACCAGTGTCCTTTTTTGTCATGTCTTTTTTTGTTGACAGACACTGCACTTTCTGCTGCACTTTGAATGCCTGCTCACCACTGAATCTGGGTGTTCAATTTCTGACTGAAAGGCCGTTTCTTCGGTTGCTTTGAACTGCAGCCACCAGCTGCGAAGGACACGGTTTGTGGCTCAAATCCAATTGAAAATGTGGAGAACCAGACAAGAATCAAATCCAATGTGTTTGTGTGACATTTCTCAAACTTTCCGACTGAAGCTCAAATAGATTCATTCTGAGTCCTGCTTGTTCCCTCAAGTTTCTTGAAGTAAATCCAACCACCAAAAACCGGTTTTGAATTTGTGTTTCGATGCAAGCTTCCCTGAGACCTACCGCCGTCGGTTGAAGGAGTTTTCATTTGTCAAGCGTTCCCTATCAATGATTCAAATGATGCTAACCAGCCAGAACCAGCCCCTAGTGACCTCAGCTCAGGTCGTTGATATTGGTACCTAAGCTTGTCGCAGGCACAGTGGGAGGGGAGAGGGGTGCAGTGTTGCGATGTGAAGGCTAGGCAAGGCTGTGGAAGGTTGCTGTTCTGAGGGAAGTTTTGACGGGATGCATTGTTATTGTTTGCATTTTGGCCACTACAATAGTTGTTTTTCAAGTAGACATCAATCAATTAATCTATATAGAGAGTTTGTGAGGTTCAGCTGTTTCTAAGTTACCTTGCTGCTGATCAAGGTCATTTTGGTCACCAGGTCCATTGCTTGCGTCAGAGACAGAACGCAAAGATCACCAAACATTTGTTGCTACCGAGGATCTCACCAAGTTCGAAATTCATGGATCTAATTTAGCGAAGACTATTGTAATTATTGATTAATTATTGTATACTTCGAGAACTTCAGACTGTTTGATATTGTTTGATATTGTTTGACTCCTGTTTCTTGGTCTATTTCAGGGGCTAGGTAAAGACTTTGGGTGCGTGGTCGCATTTGGCTTTTCTAATGTGTCAGGTAAAAATCATGGTATTTTAGGTGCATTTTCTTGTGAGGAGTCCGCTCCAACATCGCCGAGTTTTCTCGGTTCAGGGCCTCAGGGTTCAAGCCTTCTTCACAAGCTTCAGTTTAGTTCAACAGTCAGACTCTAAGAGTCACTACTCCTTTCTTTTCATTCTTTTGCATGAATAAATTGAAAAGAAACATTTGTTGCACAATCCTTTTGACCAGTTTCATTGTGAAGGTGTATACAGTGTATGTGAAAGGATGTCATGGCGGCCATGAATTCAAGTTTCCCTCAGATCGTCACAGCGATTTTTGCATCGAGGCATCCACTGGAATTCCACATCGATGATCCGCTCCGAAAGAAGCTGGTGATGCTCATTGGACTGAAGTGTAGCTGGGTAGAAAGTGAATGGGCAAACGTTGAGTGACAAAGATTTGATATGGAGAAATGGTTGAAAGGTTGCGTTCCATGCGGAGAATACAGAGAAGTGTTGCCTCATTGGGTACACTGAATGTCCCTCAATCGCCATGATTGCAAATGTAACAGCGTGCTGAACCAACGGGTCGTGCACCGATGTGCAGAAAGCACTCAACTTCATGGTCAAGAAGCAGATGTTTTGTTCGTCAGCAAACTCAATTTGGCATCCAAAGTCTCATTGTTCAAGCTAGATTAGATTCTTGTCGGAAAAAAAAGTTTTCCACAGTCAGTTTATTCTGGAAGGAACCTGCCTGGCATGGAACATCCTGACTCATTAAAGTCATAGAAATTCATGGAACGTCAAGGAGAGTCACACGACAAATGCCCATCTGTCACTTATGCAACTTGTAACTTATATATTAATATTATATGAATATTATATGAACAGTATATGAATTAGAGTGGCTTCAAAGCTGGATCAGCTGCTAGGTGCCAAGAAGTTCTGCTGCTTGACGGGTTCATCATAGTATGGTCCTAGGGGAAGACCCTCCCCTAGATGATGTGGCTTGTCAGGTGATGCGCGCTGAAAAATTCATGAACGAGGGTGGGAAGTAGGGCTAGCCATCATGCAAGGTTAGCCTAGCCATCGTGAAAGCGGTATGTCACGCACAGTCCTTTCGTCTTGGGCAACTCGCTACACGATTTGCTTGAAGAACAAGTGCTTTTTTTTGCCTTTTAGGAGTTTGTAGCCTTGTTTGGATGGCAGCATGGCTTTTAGGGTTCTCAGGCGTCCTACTGCTTGCAGTAGGCCTAGGCTGTTGTCTCACCAGATGCAGGAAAATGCATCCTTCAAGATAAAGATGGTACCTCTGCAGTGAAAGGGCCTTGCATCACAGCCTCAGTCTTGACAATGGCCCTGCAGTAGATAGGTTCACAAGCAGTCCTGCAGTCATGAAGGTTTACTTTGGGGCACTCCTTGGAGGGCCATCCTCAGTGAGTGTCTTTAGATGTTGTGCACATTTGGATCTGTGGATGTCTCGGGTGTTGTGTTTCTCATGCTCCATGTGGATCGATTGTTCTGCAGCCATTTTCATTCCAAAGTGTCGTCTATGGCAAGTGGAGTTTCCCCGCCATTTCACCATTTAAGACAATTCACACTTATCGTTTGGGGCTGGTGACTCCACTAACAGAATCATTCGAATGTCTTTCCATGCTATGTTTTAGCGTATCAGGCTATCCCATGTTCCGTGCACGCGAGTTAGATCCATGAGGTGCTTTCATTTTGCAGCTTATCTAATCGGTTTATCAATGGTTGAAGCGCATGTTTGAACTGAGAACCCAGATCTGGCTCAACTGCCTACCAGCGGCTGATCTGTGCAGCTGAGTGTTGAGGTCGGTCGTTCAGTATGGACCCAAGACTGGATCATTCTAGCTTGGGAAAGCCATGGAGTGGCATCGCGGTGGCGCATGGCGATCATGCGATTCGGTTGGGGGCTCATGCCCAGGAGGTGCTCTGGTGGGGCAGCGCATTGCCTGATCAGAAGATGGCCATCTATGACGCTAGAGTTTCTAGCGGTGGAGCCCACTTTGTGCTGGAGCTCGCAGAGTACACGAAGGTGGTCTACATCCCTGAGGATGACGAGGTTGACATGTTCAAGTTCAAAGAGGTCACGGCAGGTGTGGGGGGCATCGGAATGGCCGCAAAGCATTTGGGGTTTCAATGCTTGGCCCTGATGGACATCAACCAGATGGTTTGTGAAACTTTGGCAGCCAATGGGCATTACAATGTCATCCAAGGAGATGTATTGATCCCGCAGGATAGATTTCGCTTGCATGAGTGTCACAATGCGAAGCGTGGATGGCTGTTCAGTGGTTTCCCGTGTCAACCTCTATCGACACAAGGGGATCAAAAAGGTGAACATGATGAACGTGCCAAGGTGTTCTTCGCAGTGATCAAGACAGCTTGGGAACAGCAGGTGAAGGGACTGCTACTGGAATGTGTTCCAGCAGCACTCACGGCCCCTTTCGTGCAGAATACATTGCAACAACTTGGTTGGAGTCTTGGTTTGGAGATCTGCCAAACCACTTTGACTTTGAGCAATTTTTGGCCGAACAAAAGGACGCGATGGTGGGCATTGCTTGTTCCCAAGATCTACTCAGTGGGTCACATCAGCAACCTTCCTATGGACACCTATTTCCAGCACTTGCAGGACATCTTTGCTCGGTGGCCGATTTGGTCTGATGAAGAAGAGCGCGAACTCGAAGTTTCGGATTTGGAGCTTGAGATGTTCCACAACAAAGCCTATGGAAGTGATGTACGACTACTACAAGTCAACCAGCCGGTTCCTTGTCTTCTACATTCCTATGGGGCAGTACTTAGTGACTGCCCATGTGGATGCCGCAAAAAGTTGAGTATGCAGCGATTGCTGACCGCAGGCATGAGAGGCTTCTATGTCATTGGCAAGCATGGTAAGCCGAGATATCTTCATGTTGCTGAGGCGGCTTACATTTGCTCCATACTACCCACTATGGTTTTTCCACATGGTCCTCGCAAATCCCTGTGCCTGATAGGGCAATGTGCAGCACCACTGCAGGCAATGTGGGTGCTTGGACATTTCCTCGATTCTCTTGGAATCAATCAGTATGGCAGCACATTGGGTGCACTGAAATCATACCAGCAGCACCTCATGCGAGAGGCTCATGGCAGGTTTCAGTTTGATTTGAAGCCTTTTGACACGATGGTGTTCGCAGAACAGAATGACCCGCCTATTCCTCTCAAGGTGACGCCAGGTGAAACCATCAGCTCACTTTGCCAAGCTGAATCCAAATTACTGGAACCAGGCTGGCATGTTGCGGTCCATGATGATCAAGGAACTCTGGCTAAAGAATCCAAACTTCAGGTAGCTCCTCTTGTGGGCAACTACCGGTTGGAAACCAGACTCAAGAAACAGAAAAAAGAATGCGAGAAAGGTGTCATTCAACTCAATTTCCTGATCGGAGTGGGTCAAGAAGTGAAGATGGTGGGTGGCAGATTCATTGCAGGAACATTTCTGTTTGAAGCGGCAGCATCGTTGGGCCTATCAGGAACTCATCATCTTTTACAAGATGCACACGGAGCACTTCATGGGCTTGATGAGAGAGCCTGGAGCAGCATGTTGCTGACAGGTCTGAACATGTTTCAAGCCGAAGGCATTGCTATCACCACACCAATTGGAGGTCTTTCAGATTTTTGTCTTGATGTCATGGCAACATGGCTCATTCGGCAAGCCTCCAAAGAACGGTCATGCTTTTGGATGCCAGCTGCAATGGCCACAGTATGGTTTCATGATGGCAGTGACAATTGGTTGGATCACTGGGCACTTGCTGCATTGCATGGAAGGTTGTTCATGGCAATTGCCATCAACAGGCATTGGATTCTCCTTGAAGCCTTCTATCAGCATGGACTACTGCAAGTGATCTACATGGATGGACAAGAACATCAAGAAGATGCCGCTATTCTGCAGTTTGCAGTACGGCTCGGCAAGTTGGTCATGATCGCACCGGTCAGTTTGACAAAAAATCAACTTTTTCCCCAGCTTAGCTGTCAGACATGTGGCACTGTTGCCCTTCTGCATCTTGGAGAGAGGCTTGGACTGTGGACAGATGTACAGCATCCCGATGAGCTTGACTGGCATCGTTACCTTTTTCAGTTCTTTCCGGAGGGCATCCTCACAGCAGAGGGCAAGGGTGGTCAAACAGATGATCGAGATCTTGTTTGGATGCTTCGAGACATTTTGCGTGAGCACGGAGTTCCAGATGATCGCACAGAAGAACGAGCCAGAGCTGCGCTGGACAAGATTGGAGCAACTCGCTTACGAGATGCAGTTCAGAGCAGGAACCCTTGGCAAGCACTTAAAGCCTTGGGATCACAACCTCGTGTGAATTTCATGTTTGTCAAGCCAGATGAACTGGAGCGCCAGATTCGTCAGCGAGCTCAATCAAAGTTCAAGGTTCACTCCGCAGACAAGAAGAACAAGGTGGCGAAACCCAAATTGGAAGGCAGCGACGTTGATCCCTCACAGTTGAAGCTGATCGAGGACACCTTCATCTTGCAGGACAAGGACACTCCAGTGCAGCAGCTGCAGATGAGCGAAGTGGCCACGCACAGAGCCGGTTTGGCGTTTGGAAGGATTGCAGAAGTCCTACCATTCATTCGTGAAGGTAAGTCACTGTCGTTGGATGGCCTTGCAGTGTTAACCACTAGCAAGATTCCGCCTTCTGAACAAGGTCTCCTACCAGTTATCAATCTCAAGTTCCCAGCAATCTACGTTCCCACTCAGGAGCCCATCTTGCTTGAAGGATCATTGGTCAACTTGGGAGACCTCACCATTGTCAGGAAGCAGGAGATGGAGCTGATTGAGACGGTCTCCATTGGAACAGGAGTACTCAAGCTGACCCAGTACAAAGATGAATGGACACAAGACTGGGCGTCGCTTCTCAAAGCACCATTGAAAACGATCCTTCAACAGCATCCACTTTTCACCGTTTGCAGTGGACAGAGATGTGGTGGCAATTGCCCCAGATATCATCCTCCAGTCGATGTGGAACTGGAAGCGGTGGTTCTGGATGTATGGGCAAGAGCATGGCTTTCTTTGCGTGGGAAAAGGGTGGATCAGGAGAATGCAGACCTGTTTCAGGTATTGATTAGAGTTCCAGAATGCTTGGTGAAGCCTTTGCAGCGGCTCAGCGGCACAGCTGGGCTGTACATTGAGCCCAGACAGTCAGAGGGCAAAGGAGCAGATCAGAACTCCTCAGTTATCTGGCTCCCCAACTGCAATTTGGCTGAAGCGCAACACAAAATGAAGATCACAGAGCATGCTTGTGCCATTGCCAGGTTTGGAGGAAGGTACGGCATCAGAGTCCCAGCTCGGGAGGCTGAGCACATCCACTCCCAGCTGAACCCGGAGGTCCCATTTGCCAGCTTTGAAGTTCACAAGACGTTTGAGTTAAGGCCTCTCCCACATGGCACACAACGACTTGGGGTGTTGAGTATGTTGAAAGCCTGGGGGTGGAAAGCTCGGCCGTTGCAGCCATGCAAAGCTGACAGCAATGGTATGGGGTGGATCGTAGGGGCGGCTGAAGACCCTCCCAGCATGATTATCCCTACAAAGGCAGGAGACGTCATGATCTCATTGCACAAGGCGCATGGGGATGGAGAAGGTGGAAGCACATTGACGTCCTCGGCAAGAACGCAAGGATATCTGAGGAAGCAACAGAAGGAGGAGAGGAAAGGAGTGCCACCAAGTCAAGGGCACAGCAAAGCACAGGCATCTTCGTCTGTCATGGTCACCAGCGAGGCGGATCCATGGATCGGCAATGATCCCTGGGGAGGTTGGAGGAGCACGCCACCCAATCAGGATGAGCCAATGCACGTGAAGGCGATGGCTGAATCACTTGAGGAGAGGGTCACAACGGGTGTCATGTCGGCCAATGAGGAGCGTTTTCAAAAGCTTGAGGTGGACATTGCTGAGATCAGACAGCAGAATCGGAAACATGAACAATGGTTTCAAGAAGCGGGTGCAGCCAACCAAAGATTGCAAACCCAGGTGGGCACTTTGTCCACACAGTTGGCCCAGAATCAGCAGGAAGTCACGTCGCTTTCGGCGGAGATCAAGATGGGATTCCAGTCGATGGAGGCATTGCTCTCCAAAAAGCAGAGGACTGACTGTTGACGGCGTGAGTGCGAAGTGGACTGCCAATCCTCTTCACGATGCACTCAGCCTTGGGCAAAAGGTATGAAGTCATGGTTTCTTTTTATTTGGTGCTGGATTGCTATCTTCTTGACACCGGTTCATGCAGCATTCAATACCAAGGGGGAGGGCAATTTCACATCGTCAACATATGTGGTTTTTGCTGATGATGTCACGGCTCTCAAACCTACTTTGATGGAGTTTTCATTCACCGATGCTTTTCTACATGCGGTTCGCATGATGCAGACAGCGGCTGACGTTCCAAACCAGCCAAATCAACAGAATCAAGGCGTTCCTGGCAATGACGATGAAATAGATCAGGAACCCTTCATGGACTTTGACAATCTGGACATTTTACAAGATTTTCCTGGAGACCAAGAATGGTGGTTCTTTCGACCTGATCCGCACAATCTTGGAAGAAGGGAAACATTGCGTCTCCAAGTGACAGCAACTACCTCCATGAGGGAGATTGAACAATCGCTTACAGCAGCTTGGCCGGATCTCCGTCCTGGACGACCAGATTGGGAAATTCTTCTTGCTCATTACAATGCCTTTGACGGATTTCATGCTCCGCTCACAGCAGGGAGCTCAGCCTTCATTGTCAAGGTGCAGAATGATCTTGACCAGGGTTTAGCGCAAAGATCCATTATATTGCTCAGCCTTCGCACTTGGATTGCCACCACTGGTTATGCAGCGACAAGTCCACTGAGGGCTTTTGTTGTGGACACTCAGAGCTATGTCAGAGAGTTTTTCCAGAGCATTGACTTTCATCAGCGTTGTGACAGAGCACCATGTGCAATTGAGCACAATGGTCAAGTCCTTACTCCATGGAATCATGAATATCCTCTACGTTGTTGGGATGGTGATTTTGTTCAAGTACAGGCAGTTGCTAGAGCAGAGGCGCTGATGCAGATCACAGGTTTGCATGATGCATCACACTATCCTACATTGGATGAGATGCCGGAAGCATTTCAACAAAATGCCTTGCAATCACTGACTGGTTTGGGAGTGGAGGATGATCAAATTCTGTTGATCACTGGGAACTTTCAGATTTCTATGACCTCATGGATACGTGACATTTACAAGTTCACTGAAATGCAGGCCATTACCAAACAATGCCTTGGTGTCTTTCTACCTGAAGGGGATAACATAGTGTTCATGCGATTCAATCTGCAAACACCATTCAATGTCTATGACCTGTACGATGGTATCGTGCAGTACATGCTGGATGGAGATGAGCAGAATTGGAACTTTGTTGCAATCAAAGAAATCGCAAATTCTCACCTGGACATGGATACGCAGATCTTGGGCATTCATTTGGAAACTCATCAGTCCTTCTTTGAACTAGATGCGCTTTGTCTGGTTGAAATTCATTTGCAGCAGAATTTTCGCGGAACACTTGCATTCCCAGATATTGAGTATAAATCAAGGTATTTTCCAGTTCTGATGACAGAAGAGCAGATGTGGGGACAGCTTGATTTGGATCGTCTATGCGTTGATGAGGACTGCACCACTGTAGTTGATGGACGCTTCATTTTGAGAGGAGATCGTTTTGCAGTAGAAGATGGTAGCTTCATCCAGATCTATATTGGTGATGAGCATGAAACAATGTCCACACAGAGTGAGGCAGTTGAAACATCCGAATTGACTGGTCATACTCAAGAGATGGAAATCCACGCTGCAGAACCTCGAAGCGTGGAGCAACCAGACCTTACCACAGGGCAATTTGGTAGTTTACCTTTTAGTCCTTGGGGAAGCATTTGTCTGTCACTGCACAAACACTTTCCTGCTCTTTCTTGGGGTTTGTTTCTCACTTCCTGGACAGCGGTAGCAATACAACTGCAAGTGATGCGAGTTGGAGAAGCGCAACATCCAGGACCTCGCATGTGGATTGGCACAACAAACCCGAGTGGATTGAGAGGAAAAGAGGAATCGTACTTTGAGTTACCTACTGGTATTTGGGGCATCTCAGAGACTCACTTGACTGCACTCAATCAGAGGGATGCCAATTCAGCTATGCATAGACTCAGTTTGCGCAAGAATCGATTTCTTCAACTTCAACATGGTGCACCAGTCCTGCCGCGAACGGCTAGTTCGACCGCGGGTACATGGTCAGGAGTAAGCATAGCAACCGATTTGGCTTGCAGAGCTATCTCCATTCCCTGGCCACACTCTGAATTTGCACTAGGACGAGTTCAGCTAGTTCAGGCTTGGTATGGACCATTTCATGTATCAGGGGCAAATCTTTATGGCTGGCCCAAGTCCCCTACATGGCCTCGGGCTACTGAAGCCACCGAGCAGTTGCTTGCCCATGTGACAAAGGAGATGGTTCTATCTAGAACTGGACCCAGATTTGTGATTGGTGATTTCAATTGCGATGTTTTGGAATCGCCTAGTGTTGCGATCTGGAAAGCTCAGGGGTGGATCAATATTCAAGATTGGGCGTTTGAACAGCATGGCAGGGCCTACACGTACACCAGCAAGCAGGTGAACATTCTGGACCACGTGTTTGTATCACCCGAACTGGCTCAGTTTCTATGCTCAGTTGACTCATGGAATTTATTCGCTGACCACACAGCAATTGGGGCTGAATTTGATATTCCAGTCAGGAACGTGGAGCAGGTGGTGTGGCCAATGCCGGCGTACATTCCATATGACAAGGTCAACATGGAGAAGTGGCATCGATACCCATTAGAGCTGAACATTCAGGGTTCCGTTGATGAGCGATTCCAACAACTGAGTGTTGCTTTTGAGAATAGCTTTGATGGCTGCATTGATGCACCAGGGCAGAAATTGCCCCCAGCAATGCGTGGGAGAGGACAGAAATCGTCGCCAGAGAAAAGGCAGCAGCAGACACCGTTGTTGCGGCCATCCAGACCAGGTGAAGTCCAACCTTCTTCAGACCTGCTTGGAAGAACGGTACACAAATGGTTCATGCAATTGCGGCGCTTGCAATCAATGCTTCACTCCCTCAAGGCCAACAAGCAGACCTGGGATGCCTGGATATACAGGGCCGAGCTCTGGAGATCTATTAAACATGCCAAAGGTTTTGATCAAGGCTTTGTGAAGTGGTGGACTCTCCGACAAGTGCAATGTCAGGGGTCACCTCAGAACTGGCCTGATAGGGTACCCACAGTACAGGTGATGCAATGTCTGTTTCAAGACTATGAAATCAACTATAGAAGGTTTGAGGCCTGGCACGCAAAACAAAGGAGTGACATGCTTCAACTGACGTTGATGGAGAATCAAGAGAAGATCTTTGCAATGGTTCGTCCCACATGTAAAGCTCCTTTACAGCATTTGGAAGAGAGATGGGATGTCCCAGTTTTGGGCATCTCTGATGATCGCACACAACTGCATCTGGAGCATGAAATACCAGTGGACAACACCTGCATTGCGGAGATTGATGGTCAACATATTCATGTGACAGCAGCAGATGGACCAGTCGTCTCACTGGCGACTCAAGTTGAAGAGGAGGATCCGGAAATGGTTCGCATCACCAAACACCATTCTACGGTGGACCAAATTCAGGAGCATTTGGCGGCTTTTTGGAAAGCTCGATGGTGGAAAGAACCACCATCACATGCGGACTGGCAGAGAATCTTTGATTTCTGTGCAGCCTATATTCCCAAACAACCAGAGATGCATGAAGATATCACACTGGCTCAATGGCACACCATTAACAAGCGCTATGGTAAGACCTCTGCGCGTGGACCAGATGGATATGCAAGAAGGGATCTTCAATGGATGCCAGAATGCCTCCAAGAAGAAATGGTCTGTCAAATCAACAATTGGGAAGAAACAGGCACTTTCCCAAAACAGCTATGCACTGGATTTGTCCACCCACTTCCAAAGCGGGAAGATTCGGTACTTGTCAACGACTTTCGACCCGTGATCATCTACAGCATGATTTACAGGTCATGGTCATCCTTAAGGGCACGTCAGTATCTGAAGCTCATTAAGACATTGGCGGGATGTCATCAATTTGGATTTCTTCCACAAAAGGAGAACACAGAGATTTGGATGGTTTTGCAAGGTTGGATTGAAGACTCAACTGTTTCACAGCAGGCCATTGCGGGCTATGTTGCAGACGTCGAGAAGGCTTTTGAATGTTTACCGCGTGAACCTCTGCTCTGGCTTGGGAGAAGGATGGGCATGTCACGCAAGGTGTTAACAGTTTGGAAGTTTTTTCTGGACAACATGACTCGCCGTTTTATGCTGTCGAACCAGATTGGACCAGCACTTGCTTCTACATCTGGGTTTCCTGAGGGATGTGGTATGAGCTGCGTGGCAATGGCTTTGACAAACGTTGTTTTTCACAAATACATGGATGCATATTCGCGGATCACATCATTGAGTTTTGTTGACAATCTAGAGCTGGTCGGGCGTTCAGTGCAATCAGTGCATGAGGGAGTCTTGACTATGGAGGCTTGGGCAAGTATGTGGATGCTTAAGCTGGATGCAAGCAAATGCTACGCTTGGGCTTCTTCATCGACTTTGCGTTCACAATGCCAAGCCGCAGGTTGGAATATCAAAACTCATGCCAAAGATCTCGGCGCACCAATGACCTATGGATCGAAACACAGTGTGGTTGATCAGCTGGACAGGATCAAAGCCTTGAAGCCTGTATGGGCCATGTTACGCCGTCTCAATTGTCCAATATGGGCAAAGCAGAGAGTTTTGTTCCAAGCGATGTGGCCAAGGGCCTATTATGGTAGCGCTATTTGCTGCATGAGTTGGATCCACACAAAGGCGTTGAGAACAGAAGCCATGAGGGCATTGAAATGGAACAGAGGGGGCGCCAGCCCAGGCATGCGTCTGGGAGTTTTGAGTGCACCTCTTACTGATCCCGGATATTACCATTTCTGGCATACTATTCTTACATTTCGTCGAGTTCTCCGAAAACAACCAGGTTTTTTGGATTTGTGGAAGTCTTACATGGCAAAGTATGACGGGAAGCAGTCTTATGGGCCTTTTGGCAAGCTTCTAGAGGTGTGCGCACAAGTTGGCTGGCACATTGAGCCTCCTTGCCTGAGAGATCATGATGGAGTTCAAATGCATCTGGCACGAGTGGATATCAAGCTGCTGGAAGCACAAGCAGTGGATGCATGGCGGCAAAGCATCGCCTACACTTTTGCTCAAAGAAAGGATGTTCATGGACTCTGCGGAATTGATTGGCGAGCGCTGGATAAGGTGTTCCGGAACTTGCCCAAGTATCAGAAGGAGACTCTGCATGTGTTGCAGGATGGCACTTTCATGGATGGGAAGATGCATAGCAAGTATGACAATACGAAGACAGGGAAATGCGGGTTTTGTCAGCGAGATGACACATTTGCACATCGTTGTGAAATTTGTCCAGCATATCAAGAAGTTCGGAATCGTCATGCAGAACTTTGTCAACATTGGGATGAATATCCTACATCCTTGACTCTTCGTCTTCTGCCTAGCAGGAATCCGTTTGAACAAACCTACAGAATCAATCAAGCTTCAGAGGAGTCCAAACAGATTGGCCTGCAGTGCTTAGCATCTCGCCAACAGCTGGACTTGTTCACAGATGGGTCTTGCAAAAATCCTACAACACCATGGGCTTCAGCCGGCGCATGGGCTATTGTCAGTGCTACTCATGATTGTGTGGTGGCCAGAGGAGTTTTAGGTGGACTGGAACAAACAAGTGACAGGGCTGAGTTGCAAGCCATAGCAGTGGCAATTGACTACGCAGTTCTGAATCGAGGGGTCACCACTATCTGGTCAGACAATGCCTATGCTACAGAGGGAGTGGCACATCTCCTCCAATCTGGCGAATGTCCATTTGACAAATATGAAAACCTTTGGAACCGAATCCAAACTAGCCTACAGGGTCATCAAGATCGAATTTTTGTGCAGCATGTTACCTCACATCGTTTATCACTTCGCCTTAGCATGGATGTGGATGACTGGACGGCGTATTGGAACGGCCGTGCTGACCATGAAGCTGAGGTTGCACATTCATTAAGGAGTTACGAAGTAGAAAGAGTACGACAATCCATGATCGCACATCATAACAGGATGGTGGAGATCCTCGCGCAGTTTGTCAGCTTCCACTTAGACATTGCGGAGTATCATGCTAACATGGATTATGTGGACGTGCTTGAGGTTGAGGAGATAATGGATTCAGAAGTACCTGAAGGGCTGGATGGTCGCCGACTATGTCTTGCACATGTTTCATGGCAAAGAGACCTACCAGATTTTGGGTCGGAAGATATGAGGTGGCTGGCACTGTGCCAGCGATTTAGCTTGGATTTTACCAGGGGCATGCTACATTGGCTCAGGGAAGAGACATCATTGCAGGATGTGGTTACCTACAAGATGTCATTGATTGAGATAGCAGTGTCGCTGTGCTCTGGCTTTCGTGGAATCCAACTACCTCAACCTGACCCAGATCGCAGACTCTGTTGGGTAGATGTACAGACATTGCCGGCTGCACATGTCAGTAGGCCCACCATTGCATCAATTTTGAAGCTTGTTCAAATTTTTTTTGGTGCAATTGAACAGATTTTTGATTTTGACTTGCATTGGACAGATCGATTGGATCTTTCATCATTGGGTGTGACGCGTCCATCCAAAGGACTGTCATTGCTATTGGGGGGCGGTACCGTCAAAACGATGGAACAGCACTTGATAGCTTGTACTTACAGGCGACCAATTCGAAAGGCAGGGGATCTTTCTCGGCCAATTAGATAGGTTGCAGAATGACCATCACGGTCACTGCTCGCTGTGACCTGATGACTTGATGAGTCCGCGCGTGAACTGAGAACCCCAAGACTGTACATGTTTGAACTTGTTCGACCGGAGGCAAACAGGAGCTTTACTTTGGCTTTGTCAAATTTTACCCTCGGTAGGATGGAAGTGTGGGGCTGAGTGGCTTAATTCAGTTTGCATGTTCTGATTGAATCAAAGATTCTTGAACTGGGTATTGTCACAAGGATCCGGTCCGCTGAATGCGATTGGTTTGGAATGATTCCGATAGCATAGCTGGACATAGCTTCCATACATTGTGTTCTGCAGCTCCGCGATGTTTCAGGTGGAACTCATCCCATGAGCCGATACATTTCCAGATTTCTGGGTAGCTTTCTCAGTGCTTTTGGCTGTGTTATCTGTGTTCACACCAGAATTTGACAATGGGATCATTTGGGATCATTTTCCAGGCTTAAATTTTGGTCGTTTTAGTGAATCTCTATGTTTCAGTACAACATATTTGGGATGTTTTGGGATCATCTGAGGCTTCCTGCTGACGTGAACGACGTGAACGTGATGGATTGCGAGCTGCTGCAGCCAGGTTTGAAGATCACAACTTGAGTGCAGCTTGTGCCATGTCAGTCATCGATTCTGGCAGAATTTGGTTGGCAAACTTCGAACTCAGCTGGTGAGTTGCTTAGCTCTTGCGCTGGTTGCTGGGAGCGATCTGTTCTGCCCCACAGGGTCAAAACATGTTAAAACACTCTTGTATTCCAAGGTGGGCAGTGTCAAATTGCAGTTTTTTCGGTTGTGACCTCAGAGCCGGAAACTTGCAACCAGGGTTTGAAACTGTTTGAATTAGTCAAAGATGAAATGCATCTCAGGACTCCTCATGTTCGCACTTGATTGAGTCGGCCTCCACAGCCTATGACAGTTTTGCAAGCATGTTTGCCCCAAAGCTGCACCTTTCTGTGACTTTGCGTGATTTTGCGCATATCCAAAAGATGTGGCCTGAACATGCCACAACTTATATCCGAGCGGAGCTAAGATAATCTGCACCAGGTGAGTATCACAAAGTGAGTATCACCAGGTGAGTGTGCGGAACATGTAGCAGAGACCAACCCACATTGATGCCAGGTGAGGCAGTTTTTGAACGTCGAGTGGTGCTAGCAGCCTGAATCTTAGGGGCAGTTAAAAGCAATAGTTATGTTATGTTATTAGTATAGTTGTCATGTTTTCTGGTTGAATGCGAGCAAACTCTGGCCAAAGCCTTGCTCAGACTTCTTTCTTGTGGAGGCTGGAGTGTTTGATGTTTGGATTCCTGGCCATCGGCAGTTGCCTTAGATGAAATGGATTTTATTTGCTTTCAGAAGCCCATCAGAACTCGTGGAAGCGTCGCCTTGCTTTACCTTAGCAATACTTTGCCTTGGCAAGACCGATGGAGAGATTGCTGAGGCAAGCAAATTGCTTTCGAATGCGACTTCCAGCCTACTTCATCCGCAGTACAGATCACTCAAAGGCCGTTCCGGCAAGCATAGTTTTTCTATGCATGTAGGCTCTTGTCGCATGAGGCTCTGTCGTCTTCCATCACTGTCCTCAAAGGAGACAGGCCCAAGCTCTTCATGGGCCGAAGTTGATATTTTGCAATGTCGTAGCCAGTGTTGTAATTCGCCTCGGCAGCCTCTCTATGGCTGAGCTGAGATTGGAACGAGATGTGACAAGACCCACTTGGTTTGTTTGTCTCAGCTGTGGCCATTGAAGATGTGAAAGTATCGGGAGAAAAAAACGCAACTCAGACCTGAGGCTGCAAGAGGCGGCAGTATGCGCATCATAAACTCGTTCAGGTATGATGCCAGCTTTGCGTCCCGCATCTATCAAGCAACTTCAAGGTGAGTGATGTGTTCGCATTTTCCGTTTGTTTTCTGACAGCTTGGCAGCGAATGGCCCGCAGTGGTCCTGATTTCATTTGAGCTGAAAGAAGTTTGAGAGCATCCATTGACTGGGGTATCGGCTGTCCTTTTCCGTTTTTCCAGAGACAACTGGTCTGCTCTGTTTCGTCTGGACATCATGCTCACTGAACTCTAGTGCTGCAGTGGCTGCAGTCCCGAAGCCTTAACTCCCCAAGCTCCCTTTCAAACGGGAGGGAAACCAGAAAATCCATGCCATTTTGTCACTTGTGATTTCAGGTTGGAGATCGCTATTTTTCGCAGTTATGGACCAGGTGCATATGCTTTTCGGTCGAGTAGAAAAGCATCTGGAGACCAAGAAAATTCCATGGAACTCCTATGCTTGATGCTGCAAGAAGTGGCAGGCATAGAAGTGAACTCCGCCGTGACCGTCATGGGATGTGTATTCGCAGTGCTGATGATTGTCCACGCAGCTGGTCTCGTTCTTGCCTAAAGTACCTTTGATTTTCTCAAAGTCTGCATTTTCTTGTTCGAGCCAGAGATACAAATCTGGATTGCGATCTTGTACAAGTTAAGCATGTTGAGCTGCTGAAGAGTCTCAGGTGAGAAAAGCTGGAGGCCTGCGGGAACTGGGAAGGACTCCCCTGGCTCCATCTCTAGAATTGATTCGGGATTGAGCACGACAGGGTGTAGTAAGACAGGGTGGTCAACAAGCCGTGTGACCCACAAAAGACTGCACCCACAATAGCTCACAAGCCGTTAAGTGTTTCAGGGAGGATCCGCCATGAAAAAAATGCTTGAGTTGTTTCAGTTGGGCTTCAAAAGTAGAACTTTGTGCTGAACATCAGTTTCTGCTGTCTTGAGTCTTCCACAATTTGGCGAATTCTTCCTGTTGGAAAGGTGCGCAGAGTCCCAGAAGAAGCTTAGTGGTGGGATGCCTGGCAGTCCTTGCCTGACAGATCTTGGAAAGTTGTCAAATTCAATATATAAAATTTCTTGGGATTTTGCTACCAGCTACTACCAGCTACAAGATGAAACACATGTTCAAACCTTAAAATGGAACGGCGGATGGTTTTTTGGTCACTGCCTGCCTAATTGATAATGGACTTTCCGACATCTCACGGTTTTGGTCTTGTCTTCCACGACTCTCCAAACTTGTCGATTCCAAAATAGAAACGCAAGTGCATGGGTTCATTCGCACATTGCACCATTGTCAGATGTGAAGTTCATACACTTTACACATATTTACATGATTTGCACGTGCGCAAGTTGATGACAAGTGGGGACACGGTCCGAGGCGCGAGCAGATGTTGGCCCTGACAAGATTGGCGCCATGTACTAAGATTTCTTGCAGGGCTTGAGATTGGTGAATTCCGTGGTCGAACTTCAAGCTACTGAGCTACTGGATGCTGAGGCTGCGACCACGCATGATGGACATGTGCGACGGGTTGATTCCTGAGTTTGTTCAACTTCGCTGTGCTTCCAGCTGTGAACTCTCCAAGTGACTCTGTGGGCAAAGTCATGTTGATGGGGCAGTGCTTGTGCAGAAACATTCCTTTCAGGGGAGCATTTCGAGCGCAGAAGAACGGATCACGTGGCTCGGCAGTCCCACAAGGAGTACATGTACATGCAGCACAATTTGGGAAAAATCATTGAATGCAATTGAATACCAATGAATACCACATAATATTGAATGGCATATTGAATCCAATTGAATCCAATTGAATCTAATTGAATCCAATTGAATCATTTGATGCAATTGCAATAGTTGCAATGCACAAGATGCTGCCCTGAGGTGTGATGCCCTCGCAGACTTTTGCCTGGGACTCTTCCTCTCCCTGGAGTGCCATGGCTGCACCAAATCAAGCGAAAGAGGTGTGTATAGTGATCTGCCATGTTTCCACTAGACATCACTAGACTAGATTGTGTCCTTGTTGCTGTACTGGCCACATTGGCCGTCTTGTAGAGCTCAGGTTTTGCTTGTTGACTTTGTATTTGGTGACTCATACTTTTGTGACTGAAGCGAAACTTGGATGCAATTTGGTGTTGCGGAGCTTGTCCGTGTGCTTTGAAGGGCTTGAAACACAGCTGGATTGAGGATTGTTGCATCCACTTTGGCGGCATTGCTGATGCCCATACTTCTCGTACCGTATCTTCTTGGCATGGAAGGTAAGAAACATCTTGGTTTCACAGTGGTCTGTCAGGCTATGGCATGGATCAAACTTATCACCCCCAAAACAGAAATGTTTAAGACCAGATTTTGTGTGTACACCAATTTTGACACAATCCCATATATTGTGCAGGTGGTGCGCGAAGCCCAGTGGCTGATGTCTCAGAATCCAAGGAACATCCTGCCAAGAGGCCTGTTAAACGTGCGTATGCCACTGCCTCTCGAATATACTGTACATTGACTGTACGTTTGTGATGCTTTGAAGTGTGGAACTGGAAGGTGGTCAACAAGGCTGAATGCTTGGAAGCCTGCAGAAAAGAGTCGCTTTTGTGTCAAGTTGCTCATGCTCTTGGTCTTCTTTGCTCTGTGCTTGGTGGGGTCCTCAGCCACATTCAGCCACATGCAAGAGGAAAGACAAACTACATTCATTTTGTTGTGAGCTGTCAAGAGAGCTGAGGTGTATCACATCCAGGTTGCGTGTTTCTATATCCACAAGTACACATTTGCCTGCAGAAGAAGGATGAAACGATGCAAATGCAGCTGTGTCTGACAGAGCATTCTGTGGACTTCACAATGTTCATGCTTAAAGGAAATGAATCCATTTCTGACAATGGATTGACAAGAACTGATAGAATTACAGGATCCATTCATAGCTCATCATGTCCCAAGGTAAATGTGCGTGCGTCGTAAACTTCCTGATTGCTGCTCTGGCAGCTGTCTCTCGAGTAGCTGGGTATGCACACATGAGCTGAACACCTTCAAGTGACACCAGCTCTTACGTCGTGACGCAGTGACGATGTGTCCATCTGTGTTGAAAGCACTTCCGAGGCATTGGTGTCAACATCGGTTTACACCATCATATACAGGACTTCAGAGAATAAGCAGGCTCCAGCCTTAATCTTTGCAGTTTGGAAAGATTCATGCGACATGAGACTGCCATAGAGTATCATAGAGTCCTGTTGTCAACTAGCCATATCTAGCCATCTCAGATCCGCTTTGTGAGTTGCCCAGGTGGTGTGTGCCACCTTCGCGAAATGCCTATGTTTCTGCTGCAGCCTTCCAGTGTTGCTGTTCATCATCATCGATATCGCCATGCAGCCAGCGGTGCCCAGCGATCTGCTGCTGGCGGTTCCCAGCGACGGAGAGGTCATCCTGTGGAGCCTCATCAGCTGTGTGGTGCTACTGCTTGGTCGACAGCTACTGCTGCTACCTGGATTATCGGTGATGACTGACTGGAGTTCCAATACATTTGGAGATATTCATACTAAAATCATCTAAAATCATACTAATACATCTTTTGAATATGTAATATGTCTGTAAATATATGTAAATGTGTTCGTCTGGAAACAACTGAAATAGAACAGATCCACCACTGAGGCAAATGGGTGCTAGAAAGTTGAAGAAGTAGATGCATCTGAGGTTCTGTACAACAGTTCCACTACATGAAGACTGTGAAGACTGTGAAGACTGCGAAGACCGCGAGGCAAGCAGGAAACGTTATTTTGGTGAAGGAAACAAAAGCGGAAGAAACTCTAAATTCACCTTGACTCGCTTCACATTTTGACTGGATATGACTTGACATGACTCAATAATTGGTTTGCCTTTCAAGCGGAGTCTTGAACAGTCGCTTTCCGGGTGGTCCTGTGTGAAGAGCAGTCTGTGATTTGCCTTCTTTGGGCTACGCATAAGATCACATAACTCCTTCATGGCAAGAGACAGGCGGAGCAAGAGGAGGAAGAGGCTGATCCTGAACATGCCTTTGGTGATGCTTGTGTTCCTGATGATGCCGAGGACTCTAAAATCTCGAAAGTATCGACTCTTATTTCTACTTCTTCTATTCACTTGCTTTCAGCTTGAGTTGATGAATGTGGTTTGAAGATGTTTGAAGATGTTCAGCCAACACAACGCACATGTCGCATAAGATCCTTGGCTCAGAGGACTCACACATGGCCAGCAAAGATGTATCCATGACGGGCAAGGATCATGAGGCGGCCGTTCTGTGGGGATGTGGAAAGCCCCTGCAGCGGGCAAACAAAGTTTGAAAGGCATGGCAGAAAGTCATCATCCGGGCAATTATTCACAAGACAGTGTACAGTGTACAGTCTGAAGATTCATAAATTTTTACATTCTTCGGTTTTTGGCATTGGCCAATGAATCTATATGTGGGAGACTACACGTGAAAAGAGGGGGGTTGGTTGGAAAGTGTTTTTCCCTTACTTGCATGATGATGACTCGTGCTTGTCGCAGGTGTTGATAGAGCCAGAACCTCCGTGGAACCGTGAAAGCCAGGCAAGTTGCCATGTGAGCGATGGTGTGGGAAGCTAACCAATTCTATGTATTATATATATAGTATAATATGATATGATATAAGCCTATCCATATACACATCCATTTGCACCTTGTCTTGGAGAAGACACTTGTCATGGATGCTGGCAGGTTTCCAAGCCGCCTGAATCTGATGGAGGGAGCATTTTGCCAGCAAGTGCACTGCCTTCAAATCAGGCCAGGTAGTATGAATCTATGGCTTGGGAGGATATTTCCCATATTTTGGCTGTTGTATCTAAAGGCTCTTGTTTGACTGAGGTTTGGGCTCGGACATTTTTTAAACGAGCAAAG